>Ga0315298_1000355_pt1 | contig 89889 bp, 81 predicted proteins | sample WHS_1_MG_FD_203077 | JGI IMG/M metagenome (GOLD analysis project Ga0315298, IMG submission 203077) | Extremophilic microbial mat communities from Washburn Hot Springs, YNP, Wyoming, USA - WHS_1_MG | ecosystem: Environmental > Aquatic > Thermal springs > Hot (42-90C) | place: USA: Wyoming...
GTTTCATGGTTATCCTCCTATATATTACGTAATTACGTAATATATAGGATATAAAACAATAAACAGAAAAGTCAATATCTGCTTATTGTTAACTAAATCCTATTACGTATTTGTGGCGGAGTTACGGGTTAAATCTATTTTTAAGGAAGATATTTAAGTTTATCTTCTCTTACTTAAAGAATCGGCAAATATTTCTCGATCTCATATGGGTGTACTCTTATACTATATTCATCCCATTCAACCTTTTTACTTATTATTAGGTTTTCAAAAATATGATCTCCAAGTGCTTCTCTCAACAATTCGCTTGTCTCAGCATATTCAATAGCCCTATTAAGACTTCCTGGCAAACAATCAATATTAAGTCTCCGTCTTTCCTCATGTGAAAGATGATAGACATCCATTTCTATCGGTTCCGGTAACGGATAGTTGTTCTCAATACCTTTGAGTCCAGCATTAAGCATACAAGAAAAAGCAAGATAAGGATTACATGCTGGGTCAGGTGAGCGCAGCTCTACTCGCGTTGCCTTCTCTTTACCAGGTTTATAAAGAGGAACTCTAACAAGTGTAGAACGATTTCTTCGAGCCCAACAAATATATACAGGGGCTTCATATCCTGGGACTAACCTTTTATAAGAATTAACCCATTGATTTAACACAAGGGTTATTTCTTTTATGTGATTTAATAATCCAGCAATATACTTCTTTGCAATGTCTGAAAGGTAATACTTATCTTTTGGGTCAAAAAAAGCATTTTGGTCTCCTATAAACAAAGACTGGTGAGTATGCATCCCACTACCATTTTGACCAAATATTGGCTTCGGCATAAACGTAGCGTAAACATTATATTGTTTTGCAATCTCTTTAACTATAACTCTATATGTCATTACAATATCTGCCATAGTAAGAGCATCTTCATATCTAAGATCTATCTCATGCTGTGAGTGTGCAACTTCATGGTGTGAATACTCTACTTTTATACCCATCGACTCAAGAGCAATTATTGTATCCCTTCTGAGATCCTCTGCAGCATCCGTTGGATAATCGAAATATCCACCTTCATCAAGTGTCTCTGTATCTTTATCGGATTTAAAATAAAAATACTCAAGTTCAGGTCCAACATAAAATGTATATCCTTTCTGTTTTGCTTTATCAAGATTTAACTTAAGAATATAACGAGGATCCCCCTTATAAGGTGTACCATCTGGTTCGTAAATATCGCAAAACATCCTCGCTACTGATTTTTCTTTAGGTCTCCATGGAAGCAACACGAATGTCGTAGGATCTGGCTTCGCAATCATATCGCTCTCATCGATTCGCGCAAATCCTTTAATAGAAGATCCATCGAATCCCATTCCTTCATCAAAAGCAAATTCAAGCTCATCTACTGGTATTGCAAAGCTTTTTAATTGACCATGTATATCAGCAAACCATAATCTTATAAACTTAACTTCATACTTTTCTACTAATTCTAAGACATCCTTTTTATCACGAGGTTTTTTACTTGTTGGTAATATCTTTGTTTTTTTCATAATTCTCCTCCAGCTTATTCAATCAAAATATGTAATAAACAACACCTTATAATTTTGAACTTAAATTAATTTATTTAAGCTTATTATAAGAAAATGAAAATTCTATAATCTACCACCTAATTAGTGCAGATGCCCATGTTAATCCGCCACCGAAAGCCTCAAGTAGCACATAATCTCCAGATTTAATTCTCTTATTCTCAAATGCTTCATCAAGAGCAATAGGAATCGAAGCTGCAGATGTATTACCATATCTATCCAGATTAACCAATACCTTATCCATTGGAAGACTAATCCTTTTAGCTGTTGCCTGAATAATCCTTAAATTTGCTTGATGGGGTATTAAAAGTGAAAGCTCTTTTGGTGAAATATTATTTTCTTTTAATATATTAACCACCAAATCCTCAAGTGTTCTCACTGCAAATTTAAAGGTCTCATTACCACGCATCTTAATATAGTGGAGTCTTTTCTCAACTGTTTCGTGCGATGGTGGGATCTTAGACCCTCCAGCGGGTATATGTAGCAATTCCCACATACTTCCATCCGAATATATGTGCATTGAAATAATTCCACTTTTACCTTCTGAAGGCGCCATCAAGACAGCACCTGCACCATCACCAAATAATACACATGTTGTTCTATCATTCCAATCTGTTATTTTAGAGAGAACTTCAGCGCCAACAACAAGTATCTTCTTATGGAGTCTTGCTTTAATAAATGAATCAGCTATATACATCCCATAAAGAAAGCCAGAACAAGCAGCATTAACGTCAAATGCTGCAGCATTTTTTGCACCAAGTTTGTTTTGTAAAATACATGCAGTAGATGGAAAAGGCATATCACCTGAGACAGTAGCAACTATTATAAGGTCTATATCTTTTGGCTTTAACCCAGCTTTATTTAAAGCCGATTTTGAAGCCTCATAAGCAAGATCCGATGTTGCTTGATCTACATCTGCAATTCTTCTTTCTTTTATCCCCGTCCTTTCGCTAATCCATTTATCTGAAGTATCAACCATTTTTTCAAGATCTGCATTTGTCAAAACCTTTTCTGGTAAATAAGAGCCTGTTGAAATAACCTTACTTTTTAGCACTTTTGATACCTTCATGATAAATCATATCACTTTCGATCTCAGAAGTAATTTTATCGGACAATTTTTTTTCAGCAAATTCAGCAGCAACTTTTATAGCATTTCTAATAGCTTTCGATGTAGATCTTCCATGACTTATTATACATGTTCCATTTATTCCGAGAAGTGGAGCTCCTCCATACTCATCATAATCCGTCTTTTTTTTAAAATTCTTTAATGCTGGTTTAATCAAAAGATACCCTATCCTACCAGCTGTTAGTTTAGCAACTTCTCTTTTAAGCATCTTAATAAGTGCATCTGCAAGACCTTCACTGGTCTTCAATATTATATTTCCCGTAAATCCATCACAAACGATAACGTCATATTCACCAGTAAAAATATCTTTACCATCTACATTACCAACAAAATTTAGATTCGATTCTCTTAATAATTTAAAAGCCTCTTTAGTTAACTCATTACCTTTTGTATCTTCTTCACCTGTACTTATTAATGCTATTCGTGGCTGCTGCCTATTAAAGATTAACTTACAATATATATTCCCCATTAAAGCGAATTGCAAAAGGTTCTCAGGTTTACAATAAGTATTTGCACCTGCATCTATCAAAAGAAAAGGATTTTTGAGGGTTGGCATTGTTGCAGCAATAGCTGGTCTGTCAACATATTTAGAAGTTCCGAGGACAAGTAAAGCAGTAGCCATAACAGCTCCAGAGTGTCCTGCGCTTACAAAACCATCAGCTTCACCTTTTTTTACAAGTTCAATCCCTCTCCTGATCGATGAATCTTTTTTCTTTCTAACGGCAATCACTGGAGATTCATCCATATTTACTACTTGTGATGCATGTTTCAACGATATTCTGTCAACAGGATATGTCTTATTTTCAAGTTCTTTCTTTATTGTGGACTCATCACCTATCAATATAACATCAATATCGGGTCTTTCTTTAACTATCTCGACGGCACCTTCGATTGTTACGGCGGGGGCATAATCACCGCCCATTGCATCAAGGGCAATTATCATGCCTCTTTTTCTTTAATAACAAGAATCTTGCGGCCATTATACGAACCGCAATTTGAACATACTTTAAAAGACAGCCTCAACTCATTACAATCAGGACATAAGCTTAAATTTGGAAGCACACCTTTCCAGTTAGCTCTTCTTTTATCCCTCCTTGACCTTGTATGTCTATGTGTTGGGTTTGCCAATTCTTTCTCCTTTCTTTAATTATGATAATTACTTAACAAGATTCTTAATTTCTCAAACCTTGAATCGATAAAACTTTTCTCACAACCACAGTCACCTTTGTTAAGGTCAGCACCACATCTAATACATATACCTTTACACGATTCATTACATAATGGTTTCATTGGAAGATTAAGTACAATTTGCTCTTTTAATAAAATATTTAGATCAATTTCTCCATCTGAGTAAAAATCCATATCAAGTTCTTCTGTCTTTAACTCATAAATCTCTTCGCCTTTTAATTCTTCTAAAGGATGATAAATTACATCAATAGGTATCACTAACTCCTTATAATACTCGCATAAACATCTGCTACAAATTAGCTTTGCCTTTACAGACATCTTTCCTTTAATAGAAATCTCTGTGCCCATCTTCTTAACCATAATCTGTGCTCTGGCTGGAGTAGATGCCTCCTCCAGCTCGATTATCTCTAATATGTCAAGATCAAGACCCTCTATTGGAATATCAGATATTATTATTTTCATATAATATATTATCAATTAAGAAAAAATTATTTTATTATAAGAATTCTTTTTTAATACTGTCAACCTGTTATAAAATCTTGTTACGTAAATATCATTTATGTACAAATGGGAAACTATTTATGGATAAAATAATGCAGATGTTGCGAAAAAATTTATTTTTCGATACCTTTTATGCACATTGTGTATAACAATATGATAATACTTATATATAGTTAATGATTATCTTATTACAGCTCTAATAAGGACATCTTAAATAAATTTATCGAGTTAAATAAATTTTTGAGCAATATCTGCATTAAATTGAAAACGTCTAAATTCAATCTTTACAAATAGTACATAAATGATATTTACGTAACACCTGTTATAAAATCTTGTTACCTTGAAATTACTAATTTCAAGGTAACTTTTCATGCATCATGATGCACCCTTAATATATGAAATTGTTAATTTCAAGGTAACATTTATTTGAAAATTGTTTGAGAAATATTATATTTTAAATATCAGATGGAAATAAAATTAACAATAATAAACATTCTAATATACATTATTGATATTAAAAAACTAACAAAATTATTCAGTATTAAAAAACCCTATCTGGTCTTTTTTTCATACATATTAGCTTTAATCATCCTTTCTTCATGTGGTGGAGGAGACAAAGAAATAAAAAAGGTCTCAGAAGATTCATTAGCTGCAAAAGAAGCTTTCAAATTTGCTGAAGCATTAAAAAAAGCTTATGTCGAAAACGATCTCAAAAGATTGGAAGAATTGACTACGAGAGATAGTTATATGGAATTAATTAGTATCATAAAGCCATTTGATAAAGCAAACTTAACATTTACACCGACCTGGGTAGAGATTTCAGGATCAACAATAAATCTCACGATTTCCTGGAAGGGGACTTGGTTTATTAAAGACAAAATAAAAGAAGACAAAGGCATAGCTGTATTTGTCTTAGAGGGAAAACCTTTTAAACTTGCAAAGATTCTAAGGGCCAACCCTTTCAGCCAGCCAGAGTAAAAGCACTATTTACAAGAACTACACGATGTCTTAGAACATGACGTACAACCAGATGTTCCAGCAAGTGGTCTCTCAGTACCACTCGCAGAAAAGACCGAAAATTTTTTCTTAACGTCTTTTGATTTACATTTAGGGCAACTTATTTCCAAATTACCAAAAACAAGTTTCTCAAAATCTTCACCACAACTCAAACACCTATACTCGTATATTGGCATATCACACCTCAGAATTATATAAATTTCTTCACGAACATATTATACCAAAGCAACATCATGCATTTCATCTACTTATGGATTAACTTAACTGTTACCTTGAAATTAAAAATTTCATATATTAAGGGTGCATCATGATGCATGAAAAATTACGATAAATAACTGTTACGTAAATATCATTTATGTACACATGGGAAACTATTTATGGATAAAATAATGCAGATGTTGCGAAAAAATTTATTTTTCGATACCTTTTATGCACATTGTATACAACAATATGATTATACTTATATATAGTTAATGATTATCTTATTACAACTCTAATATGGACATCTTAAATAAATTTATCGAGTTAAATAAATTTTTGAGCAATATCTGCATTATATTGAAAACATTTAAATTCAATCTTTACAAATAGTAAATAAATGATATTTACGTAACAAGTTACGATAAATAACTTGAATTTTTTAATAAAGTAGTTTTAGATTATAGATATAATTTTTGTTCTTTTAAAATTATCTTAATATGTGCGTTTCCGAAAAGGTAAACCCTGGGTAACCAGGGGGCACAAAGCCATAGGGTCCTTTTAGGATAGCCTGGCTGCCGAAGAAACAGCGCTTATCCAGGGTTTATCAGATTTGGAAAAAGCCTGTTTCCCTAACGGAAACAGGCTTTTTAATTTTTTATAACTCTAAATCAAGATAAAGGAGGTAATATCATGAATAGCAATCTCCAAAGTTTTAATCCACAGACATTTTTATACAACGACGACAACACAGAAAATCCTGATAATAACTTAGAGAAGAACAGAGAAAATGAAATAATAAGAATCTATTTTCATTCCTTAAAAAAATATAAAACCATGAATAATAGTGAAGAAATACAATTGGCTGAAAGACTAAACAAATGTAAAGACATAATCGAAAAGATAACATCCAATCTATATCCATTTAAAAAATATATTAACAATCACAGATGCAACTTAAAGAAAAATGAAGAATCTGAAGAAATTTCCATTAAAAGAATTAATACATCTATTGAAATACTCAGAAAAAATATTGACAACAACAACAATGAAAAGGACATTGTTGATTCAAAAACAGCCGATAAGATACGAAATATAATCCTTACCTCAGGTCTGAATATAAATATTTTAAGAAGTGTAAAAACGATTTTAAAAGATGTTATTGAAATATACAATAACACAAGAGAAGAATTTATAAACAGAAATCTTAGACTTGTTATAAGTATAGCAAGAAATTATTCAAAAAGAGGGTTACCACTCAGTGATCTTATTCAAGAGGGAAATATTGGGTTGATGAGAGCAGTTGAGAGGTTTAAACCTGACAAAGGTTGTAGATTTAGTACTTACGCTAAATGGTGGATTTCTCAATCTATTATGCGAGCTTTACAAAACCAATCAGAAAACATTAGAGTACCCATACATATTATAGACCTATATACAAAGATATCGAAGAAAACAACACTTAACTCCCAGAATAAACTTTGCAATCTTGAAGATCAAAAACATTCCAATGAACTTAAGACTTCTGAAAAGAATATAATCGGCATTATAAAAAATGTTCAAAAGACTATTTCACTTGCGTCAATCATCGGAGATGATGATCTCGAGCTTGAAGAATGTTTGCCTGATAAAAAAATACCATCCCCATTCACATATGTTGCACAAAAAGAATTTAGAAAAACATTATATGACATTTTAAAAACACTCCCTCCAAAAGAAGAAAAGATAATAAAAATGAGGTTTGGCATCGATACAAGTAGAGACTTTACATTAGAAGAGATTGGCAAGCATTTTAATATGACACGTGAGGGGATAAGACAAATAGAGGTAAAAGCATTAAGAAAGTTAAGACATCCTAAAAAGCTTAAAGCACTTAAGATATTAAAAGATTACATGATTATAAACTGAAATAATTTATAAAGTATTACTTTATAATTTCATACATAATTCACTAATTTATTTATTTTTTATATTTCTTAGTAAATTCAGCAACAATATTTGCAGCTATTTCCTCAATAGCCCTATTTGACACATCTATTATGCGCCATTTTGGATGTTGTTTATAATATGAAATGCACCAATCGATCTCCTTCGCAACCTGAACAGGGTCAGCATATTTAGAACCAGCATCAAGACCAAGTTGTTCAAGTCTTGCCTCTCTTAACTTAACTAAACTTTCTATATTAATAATTAATCCAAAAATCCTTCTTTGATCAACTTCAAACAATTCTAAGGGGGCTTCCATATCTGGATGTAACGGAACATTAGCAACTTTCCACCCCTGATTTGCAAGGTATGTAGAAAGGGGAGTTTTCCCCGTTCTTGACAATCCAACTAATATAATATCTGCATTCTTTAACCCTTGCGGTAACTTACCATCATCGTGTTTAACTGCAAAATTTATTGCGTCTATTCTCTTGAAATAATCTTCGTCAAGAATATGCTGCCTACCAGGTACTGCTAAAGGTTTTTCTTTTAGAAACAAAGACAATTGTATTATAAAATTACCTATCACATCTATAGCCGTGACTCCATAATGTTCTGCCTGTTTTATCAAATAATCCCTTAAATCAGATTGTATTATACTGAAAGCAATCAAGGCTTCATCATTTGTAGCCTGTTTAACTATTCGTGAAATATAATTAATAGTAGTAACAAGAAAAAAAGTCTTTACCTCAATTCTTTCCCTATTAAACTGTGCAAGCGCTGCCCGTGCAATCTTACTGATTGTTTCACCAGTACCTTCTCCGACGAGATATATTACCTTTTTCTTATCTTTTCTCCTTTTCTTAGTCTGTCTTGATATCATACTTACTCCAAAAATAAAATAACAAACCATTCCAGTTAACCAGAGAACCATCAAGTATATCTGACGATAGTGGTTTGATAATCAAATCAGAAAAAATATCCTTTGCAAGTTTTTTGATATATGGTACAAGTTCTACAGGTGGTCTTAACGAATATAATAATTGAACACCTTTATAAACCATCAAATCTGGTTTCAGCAAATCATCTACTATAACTCTTAACCCTTTGCAATTTATATACTTTATGTCTGTAGCAATTACCTCCACCCCTCTATCTTTTAGAAGAATTGCAACATCAGTAAAATTACCTATCCCAATCTCTGCAACCCTCTTGTAACGTTCAACGATATAATCAACTATATTTATTAATCTACCTCTCTCCAAAAAAACACCTTTTCTATTGGAATTTTTGCGATCTTTGGTTTTGTCTCAAGGCCTAAAGCCTTTTCCATTAATATCTTTTTTTCTATATTGGCTATATTTTTACGTGCTGATAACACAGCATCTGGATTTACCGAAACTGAAGTACATCCCAACCTTATCATAAACTCAAGATAATCAGGATATACACTTGGCGCTTGACCACATATAGAAGTAGTTACCCCATATTTCCTGCAGACCGTCATTGTATAAGCAATTGCTCTCAAAACTCCGAGGTTTCTCTCATCATATATGTCCTGAACAGATTTATCATTCCTATCAACACCTAATACTAACATGGTCAAATCATTTGTGCCAAAGCTAACCCCATCTATTCCTTCTTCACATAATTCCTTTATCAAAAAAACGGCACTTGGAACTTCAACCATTATCCATAGTTGGAAACTTTTGTCATTTTTATGGTCCAGTCCTTCTTCTTGCATAATCTCCACTGTCTTCTTAAATATCTCTAATGTTCTAACAAAGGGAATCATCACCCATATGTTCTTATATCCCATATTATTTCTTGCTTGTTTTATAGCTCTAAGTTCAAGTCTAAAAATATCATCTTCTTTTACATATCTGTATTCACCTCTATAACCAATCATAGGATTTGGTCCTACATGTTCGCGCTCATATCTCTCACCCCCTGGCAGATCTAAAAATTCATCAGGCTTGAAATCGAGGAATCTATACACTACCGGTTTAGGAAAAAATGCTTCAGCAACTTGACCAACACCTTTTGCAAAAGTATTTATCATATCTTGCTCACCACCTTCTTCTATTAGTAGCCTTGGGTGCTTACCTATAGTCAGCATCAAATGTTCAGCTCTAAGTAACCCCACTCCATCAGCATTAGTTTCCTCTGCAACCTTTTTTGCTATCTCAGGAATTGAGAGATTAACATAAACTTTTGTAGCAGTAACAATTTCTGAATGGGTATAAGAAAACTTTACCACATCCTTCTCAAATCCTTTTAACAAATCACCTTTATAAACTAAACCTTTTTGACCATCAACTGTAACAACTTCACCATCCTTTAATATGTTCGTTGCGTTAAGCGTTCCAACGACACACGGAACACCGAGTTCACGGCTCACAATTGCAGCATGACATGTCTTGCCACCAGCATTTGTTATAATAGCTGCAGCAATCTTCATAATGGGAACCCAATCAGGTGTAGTCATGTCGGTAACAAGGACATCGCCTTTCTCAAATTTCGATATCTCCTTTGTATTCATAATAATCTTTACTTTCCCAGAAGCTTGACCGGGGCTAACTCCAATACCTCTTACTATTACATCTCTTTCCATATCTATTCCTCTCTTCTCCTCAACTTTTTTAAACTTAAAGTCTTTACCAAATAATGTTTCAGGTCTTACTTGTAATATAAAGATTTTCCCCCTATCATCCACTGCCCATTCTATGTCCTGAGGGCTACCGTAATGTTCTTCCAATCTTTTCCCATATTTTGCAAGTTGAACAACTTGTTCATCCGTTAGGGCAGGGACACTCTTCAATTCCTCTTCAACTTCCACAATAATTGTGCCACCTTTATTATCAGATATTACCTTTTTCTCTTTTTTTGAGATATTCTTTTGAACAATCTTAAAATCTTCTTTACTTACAACATACTCATCAGGGGTTACAAGACCGCTAACGATTGCTTCTCCGAGTCCCCATGAAGCATTTATTACAATAACATCTCTATTACCGCTAACTGGTTCTATTGTGAACATAACACCAGATTTTTGGGAATTTATAAGTTCTTGAACAGCCACACTTATTAATACATCGAGATGTGAAAATCCCTTCTCCTTTCTATACACTATTGCACGAGGTGTGAACAAAGAACTCCAACATCTTTTTATACTATCAATTAGATTTTCCTTACTAATATTTAAATATGTATCCTGTTGCCCAGCAAAACTCGAACCAGGCAAATCCTCTGCTGTAGCTGAAGAACGAACCGCAACCTTCAAATCCTTTTTCCCAGACAACTTAGATAACCTATTATATGAATCAATTATATCCTTTTCTATCTTTTCAGGTATAGGCAATCCTTCAATATATCTCCTTAACCTTCTTGAGATATCCTCTAAACGTTTAATATCTGATACATCAATATCTTTTAATAAAGCCTCAATCTTTTTACTTGCAGCATTATCTTGAATAAAATATCTATAAGCATCAGCTGTTATTGCAAACCCTTTAGGTACCGGGATACCTGTCTTTGCTATAACCTCACCGAGATTAGCGCACTTTCCACCCACTATGGGTATATCTTCTTTAGAAAGCTCTTCAAACCACAAAATAAACTCTTTCCCCATCACTCAACCTCCTTAATAATTACGTTTTTGTTTTATCTTGCCTCAATTCTATTATCTTATTAGCTATCTCTTCTATTGAACTATAAGTCACATCTATAATATTTATATCCTTAATTTGACCGAATATCTTGTGACTGTATTCAAGCTCCTTTCTAATATGTCCAATATCAAGGTAATCCGACTCAGCAACATAATTTAGTCTCTTTTCCCTTATAAATGCAAGCCTCTCAGGAGCTATTGTTAGGCCTATTTTTTGAACATTGAGCCTAAATATCTTATCTGGCGGCTTAATACCTTCTATAATAGGCACATTCGCAACCTTCAGATTATTGTTACATGATAAATATAAACTCGTCGGTGTTTTAGAAGTCCTTGAAACTCCAAGTAACACTACATCTGCATTATCTATCGTCTCAAGCCCTTGCCCATCATCATGTTTTAGTGTAAAATCTATTGATTCAGCAAGTCTTAATGATTCTTCCCCAAATCTTTTTAGTAGACCAGGACTAAAAGAAGGCATCATATTAAAAAGCTTGCTCAATCTATCAAGTAAAGGACCGAGAAGGTCTATTATAAAAATATTTAGTTTTCTTTTTTCCCTTTTAATCCAGTTCCTAAGTTCTCTTGATACGAGAGAATATATTACTATTCCATTTACTTCAATGGCCTGTTCAATTATTGCATCAATCTGCTCTTTTGTTTTTATATATGGATACTTTTTATAAATAGGCTCTAAATCTCTAAACTGGACAAGTACCGCACTTATAACCATTTCAGCTGTCATCCCTGTTGCATCAGAGATTATAAAGACATGAACCCTTTTTTTAGTCTTACTCAACTTTCACCCCTAACAAACCATTCAAAATTTATTTACTTAACAATTTTTCTTACTTTTCAGTATTTTTAGGACAAAATGGTTCTAAATGTACAACTATATCAATTACCGATGGTATATTTTCCTTTATTGCTTTTTCTACCTTGTCAGCTATAAGATGAGCTCTTTCCATAGATATATCCTTATCTACTAACACGCATAAATCAATATAAACTGCATTTTCATGTCCTCTCGATCTAATGTCACAACATCCTTTAACATCCGGTATCTTGTTTACAACATCTTTAATAACCTCTTTATTTATACATATTGTATCAACAAGTATATCTGATGACTGTTTAAGTATCTTAAAACCTGTTAATGCAATTAAAATAGCTATTACAAAACCAATAATAATGTCAGCTAACGTATAACCAAGCTTTGTGAATATTAAACTTGAGATGACCGCAATAGAAGCGAATATATCACTCTTCGTATGCATTGAATCAGCAATAAGGAATTCACTTTTAAGTTGTTCCCCTTTATTTTTCTCATAAACCATAACAAATATGTTAACGGCCAAAGTAATCAACATTATAACAAAACTTGCTTTAGTTACATTAGTAATATGTAAAGTTGTGAAAGACAAATATATCTTCTTTAAAATCTGAAAACATGCTGAAAAGATCATGATTGCAATAATTATTGTAAAAAGGGTTTCGTACTTCCTGTGTCCGTAAGGATGTTTCTCATCAGGGGGCTGTGAAGATACCCAAATCCCTACAATACCAATTATATTTGATGTGCTATCAAATAATGAATGTAACCCATCTGAGAACATTGCAATAGAATTTATCATATATCCATAAACAATTTTTGACGAAGCCACAAGTAAATTAAGGGCTAATGTATACAATAAAACTCTTCTTACTTCATATTGGTAATCTTTAATTAATCCAGAATACTTTCCCATCTTGCTTTGAATTCAGAAAATCTACCTTCTAATATAGATTGTCTCATATTTTTAAAAAAGTTTAAATAAAAATACAGATTATGGTATGTATTGAGTCTCATTGAGAGTATCTCTTTAGACATAAACAAATGCCTTAGATAAGCCCTACAGTAATTCCTACATGTATAACATCGACATTCTGGATCAAGGGGTCTACTATCACTTTTAAATTCTTCACGTTTGATACTAATCTTACCAAAACTCGTGAATAATGTTCCATTCCTTGCATTTCTCGTTGGCATAACACAATCAAATACGTCGTATCCTGCTGAAACAGCTTCAAGAACATCTCTCAAATCACCAATACCCATCAAATATCGAGGCTTATCTACGGGTAGATATGGTGCCAAAAGATGCATTATGCGATACATCTCTTCTTTTGGTTCACCAACACTTAAGCCACCAACAGCGTAACCATCAAAACCAATCCTTAAAAGCTCTTCCATACATTTTATTCTAAGGTCGCTATAAATACCGCCTTGAACAATTCCAAATAATAATTGACCTTCTTTTTTGTAATCCTTACATTCAATCGCCCATTTTATAGTCCTTTTCACAGACTCACTTGCGTAATCGTACGAAGATGGATAAGGCATGCAATCATCAAAAATCATTGCAATGTCTGAGTTAAGAGATGCTTGTATTGTCATCGCTTCTTTTGGACCTATGAAGTGTGTTGACCCATCAATATGCGACCTGAAATATACTCCACTATCCTCAATCTTCCGTAAAGGAGACAGACTATAAACCTGGAATCCTCCGCTATCAGTGAGAATCGGTTTATTCCAATTCATAAATTTATGTATACCACCAACTGCAGAAATTACCTCATGTCCAGGCCTTAGATAAAGATGATATGTATTACTAAGTATTATTTCTGCACCCATTTCCTCGAGCTCATCAGGTGACATCGCCTTAACAACTCCAATAGTCCCAACAGGCATAAACGCAGGTGTATGTATAGTCCCCCTATCAATCTCTAATACACAAGCTCTTGAATTTCCATCACTTTTTTTTACCGAAAATTTCATTAAAAATAAAGATTTAGAGAAATTTCTTTAATTTTAAAGACACTATAAGGGCTGGCTACTGCATAATTTTATATTCCTTTATCTTTGTCCTCAAAGTATTCCTATTTATTCCGAGGGTTCTGGCGGTTTTCGTTTGACAATAATTAGTAGCTTCAAGAACTATTGTAATTAATGCCTTTTCAACTTCTGACATAACAGTCTCATATAATTCACCTTTCCCAATCTCAACCATCCTATTAAGATATCCCCCGAGTTTTTTCTCAAAAAACTCCTTAATCGAAAGAAATTCAAACTCATTTAATATTAAATCCTTTTTTGTTATTATACTACTACTTGTAAGCAACACTGCCTTCTTAATAGTATCTTCTAACTCTCTTAAATTACCAGGCCAATTATACTTCTTTATATATTCCTTTGCATCTTTAGATAAATTCTTCGGTTCAATTTCGTATCTTTTTGTTATTGATTCCATGAAGTACTCTGCTAAAGAAATAATGTCATCTTTTCTTTCCCTCAAAGGAGGAATAAATATTTCTTCAAGTTTTAAATCAATTTGATTAGACCCAAATAAATCTGCTTTTTTTTCATCAGTTGAAAAAATGAATCTGATATCAATCATAGAATTAATATTGTTAACTCCATTGCTACGCTCATTTATAATAAATTCGTATAGCTTTGCTTGAAGTTTGCTATCAAGAAACAATATATCATCAAAATAGATAGTCCCACCATTTGCCTCCCTCTTGATCCTTTTCATATCATCACCAAACATATAATCTTCCAATAAATCAACACTCAAAGAAGAAAGTTTTATTATCAGAAAAGGTTTATCCTTACGATGGCTCAAAGAATGTATAGCCTTTGCAAAAACATCTTTGAAGGTGCCATCTTCTCCTATCAACAAAACATCAGAATCACTTGAAGCAATCTTTTTTAATCTCCTATAAACCTTTTGCATTTTTCTGTCTTTACTAACAATAATTGGATTTTTTTGTATTTTATCCAAAGTATTCAACCAAACCTCCATATATTTTTACAACTGGGATAACTTCAAAACTATATATGAGGAATAAGATTTTTGAAAACTTTATCATAGTAAATATAGTTTTTTCAATAAGAAAAAAGTATTTTTACAGAAATATTGTTTATTCACCTATATAAAAATAATGCAGATAATGCGAAAATTTTTATTTCCCGACAACTTATATGAGTCCTGAAAATAATAAATCTATAGCCTTCGGCCTACAACTTAAGACATCAGTAGATATGATAAGACTTAGAAGACAAAACACCTTTTTTGAAAACTCATTAAATTCAAATAAATATCTCACAAATAATTTTTATTTATTATATTATATATAAATGGGAAATAATAAATTTGATGAAGAAATATCTGATAACAATATAGAACTGACAGAAGAACAAAAACAGTATATAAAAAAGATGCTTGAGAGACTTATTGACCTTGGTATAGCTGTCGTATATGGAGACGAGCCTAAAGATTATAATGAAGTGGTCTTTGATGAGAAAGAATGCCTTGATAGATGCAAAGCAGTATGTTGTAGTTTTACATTTGCTTTAACCAAAGAAGAAGTAACTAAAGGATTAATAAAATGGAACAAGAAAAAACCATACTTTATTGCAAGAGATGAAGATGGATACTGTCCCCATCTTAATAGAGAAACACTAAAATGTGAGATATGGAATGAGCGGCCTATAAGATGTCGTATTTATGATTGTAGAAATGATAAAAATGTCTGGATTGATTGGGATAACAAAGTCATAAATCCAGATATCTTCAAACATCTTAAAAAGTAATTAGAAAAAAAATAAACATCTTATAATTAAAACACAATCAATTAAAAATATTATCCTTCTCTTTCATCTCTCTAATTCTTAAAAGTGTATCATCATAAATATCTTTATTCTCACTATTTAATTCTATAGCCTTAATAACAAGAGACTCTGCTTCATTAAGATTCCTTTTAGTAATATAGTATAACCATGCAAGATTATTATGAGCATCAGCATTTAATGGATCTCTTTTTATAGTTTCTTTGTAATACTTTTCAGCCAAATCATACTCACCCTTTAGAAAATATATATTTCCTATATAAAAAAGTGCTAAAGGAATTTTTGTAGAAGCTTTCTTATACTCGACTAACGCATTATCATATTCTCCTTTCTTTTCATAAATGACACCAAGATTCAAATGTTCTATCGGTGATAAAGTATCATCTAATATTACAATCCTCGGTAATGAACAAGCTATCACAATAAATAGAATAATCTGAATTAAAATTAACAGAGTTTTTTTATTCTTTATTCCACTATTTATTTTCATCAATATTATTCCTTACAATCAAAAGTGTCCAATATCCAGCTTTCTTCCAAATATTTAAAAAATCTTCATTCTTAATTATCTTCCCTTTGAACTTGCCAGAATTTACGATTACTCCATCATCCGTAAAACCCGTAACAACCATAAAATGATAAACATGAGTAAAAAGATAACCAGTATCAACAAGAACGATTAAAGGAAGATTATTCTTTATTTTTGTCTTTAAATCTTCTAAATCTCCTTCATATTGTGTTGTTTCAAACCCCATTTTTTGAGCACATAAAACCATATCAATAGTTAATGTCCCCTTAACACTTTTTAGAAATATCTCTTTAGCAACATCCTGAGGTTTTATATTGATCCCCCAATAGTTTATAACGCTCGCCAAAGATGCAGGCCCACAATGATAATCTTCCTGAGCATAAAATGGAATATCTTCAATCTGATGAGTAATCCCTTCTTTATTATGATAAACTGTAGTTGTACAAGAAAAGAAAATAAATAATATAAAAAGAAAAGGCTTTTTTGAATAACTTTTTAGAAACTCAAAAAAGCCTTTTCTCAACATAATTATTTTGTGATTATTACTTTATGACCAGTTAACTTTAATAAGACTACCACAAGAATTGCAATTACCAATAAGGCTATTATTACCCCGAATACATCACCCTGCCCAACCTTCAAATCATCAATCTGCATGGCTAAATTATGCAATTGTCTATCCGAAAGTTGCTCAAGCCTTAAGTATATTTCTTCTTTGTTAAGTCCTAACTGCTTAAGTCTTTCACTAATAATCTTGGTCTCAATAACCTTCTGAATCTTTTCAATATCTGCACTCCTTTCGTAACCATTATAATTAATAATCTCAGATGGTACAAAACCAGCATCAACCCTTGGTGCAATACCAATTAAAAACACTGCTAAAATAAGATAGCATGAGATTATCCTTTTAAATGTTATAGACATATACTCACCTCCTTTTACGTAAATTTATCTTGTAGATATACTTGGTAAAGTCCCAAATAAATATTTAAGATCCTCATCTTCGAATCTGAGTCCAACGCCAGCATAACCACCACGCCATTTACTATTAAGTACATTATCAACCCCTGCGGAAATAAACAAGTTTTTAAACAGAAAATAATCCACACCAATTTTAACATGTGGGTTCCTCGCTCCTTCCTCATCATTAGAGAAGTCCCAAATGTCTGCTGTAACCTTTCCCTTATCTCCATTAAAGAAGTAATCACCTCCAATTCCAAAAGTATTCTCGGTAAGCCCAATCCTTAAAGCAATATCCTTATATCTTTTTGCAAATTGGGCAGTAAATTGTATTTCTTTTTTTACAGTTTCTTCCTTATAAGTTGTTTTAACCCCTTCAATCTTTCTAATTCTTTCTTTAGTCGTAACACTACCTACTGGATCACCAACCACGCCAAGGATGTAATATTTATCAGGCTTTGGTTGAAGTGTCACATAGAAATAACCTTTTGCATCCTGAGGCTTCGTTAAATATTCTGTCTGAAAACTTATATAAGTCTTAAACCTTTCAACAGCAGAAACTGTCCTATCTATCCCTTCTGCTGCCTTACTTATAGAATTATAAAGTCGCTCATCTTTTATTAATTTTCCAAGAGACCCTTCTCCCTTACTAATACGCGATGAAACATCACTTAATGTATCAAAAGTATTTTTAATAGCAGGCCTATTCTCCTCTACTATAGCTCTAAGATCTCTTGTTGCTTTATCAAGATTTACAAGTAGATCAGGACCTTGTGTTTTAAGTTTATTAGAAAAATCTTCCATGTTTGATAATGTTGTTGTAAATGGCTCCTTGTTTTTATTGACTAAATCACTTAAAGCAACCGTGAGGCTATTAATATTATCAAGTGCGAGTCTTAATTTTTTATCATTAACTGCAATCGTCTCATTCAGATTTTCTGTTATTTGTCTCAAATTCAGTATCGCAATCCTTAAAGAGCGTTTTGCCTCTTCTGTTCCAAATGCCTCGTTCAGTGATGAGGCTAAAATATTAATATTTTCAGACACGTCAGAAAGATTTTTAACCATATCATCAATGTCAACTATTTCTCTTACATTCTTTATAGTATCCCCATCTTTTAACAAAGGCTCTTGACTGCCTATCTTTATTTCAAGATATTTATCACCAAGCAACCCTGTTGCCTTTATTGATGCAGATGCATCACTATATAATCTAATATCCTTGTTAATTCTCACTCTAACTTTCGCTACACCTTCGACAAGTTCAATCTTCTCAATAATACCAGAATCAACGCCTGCTATTTTAACTTTGGTTTTCTCATCAAGTCCGGCTATATTCTTAAAATAAATATTAATCAGATATCCTTCCTTCTTAATCCATCCAATACCACCAACCTTAAATGTCATAAAAGCGAGTATAACGATTACGACTATAGCAAACAAACCAACCTTAAGTTCTGTTGACATTTTTTTCATTATATACCCCTTCTATTTTTATAGGACCTATAGCACTACCAGTTATAAACTGCTTTACAATAGGGTTTTTTGTATTCTTTATCTCATCTGGTGTTCCAACCTCTATAATTTTACCATCATAAAGCATAGCTATTCTATCACCAATTTTATATGCACTCTGCATGTCGTGCGTGATTGCAATGGAAGTGACTGAAAGATGCTTCTTCATCTCTATAATAAGTTCATTTATAGCATCAGCCATAATAGGATCAAGTCCCGTAGTAGGTTCATCATAAAGCAAGATTTCAGGCTCATGAGCTATTGCGCGCGCTAAACCAACACGCTTCTTCATTCCACCCGATAATTCTGACGGCATAAGGTCTTCAACTCCCGACAGTCCAACAAGTCTTAGTTTCTCTATCGCTATTTTTTTTGCTTCATCTTCCTTTAGCCTTTTGTGTCTAATTAAAAAAAAGGCTACATTCTCCCAAACCGAAAGCGAATCAAACAGTGCAGACATTTGAAATAACATACCAAATTTCTTTCTAATATTATATAATTCATCCTCATCCAATGATGTTATATCAATCCCATCTACTAAAACCTTACCTTTGTCAGGCTTTAAGATACCAATTATATGTTTAATTAGAACACTCTTACCAGATCCACTTCCACCTATAACAACCATACTCTCACCCTTCTCCACTCTCAAATTAACCCCATCCAGAACTACTTTTTCACCAAATGATTTATGTAAATCAACAATTTCTATCACCTGAACAACCACGCAGAAAGAAAATAATCGGATATAAGGATAGTCATTGATGATAGTACTACAGCACCTGTCGTCGCCTTACCAACACCTTCAGCACCACCATAAGTATAAAAACCCCTATAACAACTTATCAATGATATACTTGCACCAAAAAATGCTGCTTTTATAAGCCCGTTATAAATATCGCTAATCTCTAAATAATCCCATGTCCTCTTCCAATAAACGATAGAACTCGCTCTAAACAGACCAACCGTAACAAAATAACCTCCAATTATACCTGTCATATCAGCAATAATAGTTAAAGAGGGTAACATAAATGTACATGCAATAAGTCGTGGAATAACAAGGTACTTCACTGGATTGGTTGCGAGTGTTTCAAGTGCGTCTATCTGCTCAGTCACCCTCATAGTTCCCAATTCTGCAGCCATTGCAGCACCTGCTCTACCAGCAACAATTAGCGCTGTTAAAACAGGCCCAAGTTCCCTCGTCATCGATAGTGCAACGACTGTCCCAACAAGCGCCTCTGCGCCAAACCTCTTAAATCCAGTGAATGTTTGATGAGCAAATACCATTCCTGTAAAAACGGCAGTAATAAGAACAACTGGCAGTGATTTTATACCAATTTCGAGCATCTGTTTTATTGTAATTCTTACCTCAGAAGGTGGTTTAAATATTTGTCTTATTGATGAATACAATAATACTAAAATCTTTCCTAATTCCTCAGAAAATCTTAATATTGACTTACCAAATATCTCAATAAACTTAAACATAAACCTTTCTTGATCTACTACCCAATGATGTTAATATTTCATAATTTATAGTTCCACACCTTTTCGCAAGTTCATCAGCAGAAATAAAATTATTCCCTTGCCTTCCTAAAAGTACCACCTCTTCACCTTCCTTAACATCTTTCAAATCCGTGACATCCACCATCGTTAAATCCATGCAAATCCTTCCAACAACTGGAACCCTTCTACCCTTTACAATCACATCAGCATTGTTTGAGAGTAATCTATTGTATCCGTCTGCATAACCAACTGGTATTACACCAATCTTACTATCTCTTTTTGTCACAAATGTTCTTCCATAACTAACGGGTTGACCTGCCTTTACTTTTCTTATGTATAAAAGTTTAGTTTTCACCCTCATAACAGGTTTTATATCTATCTTAACTTTATCCATAATAGGTGAATATCCATAAATTAATATGCCAGGTCTAACAGCATCAAGGTATGCTCCTTTATAGGAAATAACAGCAGCACTATTTGCAATATGAGAAAACAAGCTTTTTTTAAATTTTTTCTCTACTACATTTTTTATCTTTAAAAACATATTTAACTGCTTCTCAGCATATGTTTTGTCAGCGAGATCTGCTTCAGAAAAATGACTCAATAATCCCTTAACTTCTATACCGTTGAGTTTAGAAATATATAAAATATCTTCAGTAACCTTATCTTGTCCACATAGACCAAGTCTCCCCATACCTGTATCTATTTTAATATGAACACCTAATGATCTATGTCTTTTTGTTGCCTCTCTTGCTAATAATCTTGCAGTTTTAACGCTATGAACAACTGGTATGAGATTATAATCAAAGAAATCTTTAATACTTTCACAATCAAACAGTACAATTATATTTGTGTTAATCCCAGCATCTCTTAATTCTATTGCTTCCGATGTAAATGCAACAGCAAGATATTTGACGCCTTCTTCTATAAGCTTTTTAGAAACCTCTATAGCACCATGACCATATGCATCTGCCTTTACAACAGCGATAATCTCTTTTTCTTTAACAAGATCTTTAATTACTTTAAGATTACTGGCTATCGCTGAAAGATCTATTTCTGCAATAGCACCCCTAATCACTGTCCTTGTTTATTTCTTCTTTTCTCTCCTTTGTCTTTTCACCTTTCGGAGTAACATCTATCTCCTCACCCTCGCGAACACTCTTTTTAAAGTTCCTTATAGCTTGCCCTATCCCACTTCCAATCTGTGGTAATCTTGATGCTCCAAACAAGACTACTACAATTATTAAAATTACCAAAAGTTCTTGCATACTTAAACCAAACATATCTTTCCTCCTATCCCTTTCTCATAATCTTCAAGGGTATTGATATTAATAAAAGCTTTTCCATCTAAATCTATGCTTTTAACCACCTCCTCATTTATATAATACACTTTCTTATCCATAATAAACCTACATAAACTTCTTTCACAAGTTTTTAAGCACATTTCCATTGATTCTGCAATAGTCTTAGAATATATACCATGTAACGGTTGAGGCACACCATTAAAAACTGGCACCATTACATCATATTCTTCAGACCATCTATCCAACATATATTTAACTAAATAACCACTAATAAACGGCATATCACATGCAAAAACAAATACACTTGAGACATCTGGTAAATTCAGCACAGAATATATGCCAGTCATTGGTCCCCTTATATTTAGTACATCTCCAACAAGCTGTAATCTATATCTAAAATATAACTCAGGATTATTAGTACTAATAATTATCCTATTAAAATATTTGCTTAATAACTCAATATTCCTTTCTATTACCCTTCTTCCATCGATCTTCAACAAACATTTATTAACAGGAAACCTTTTATTTTCGCCCCCAGCTAATATTACCGCCACCATAAAATTACCTCATAAAAAAAATTATTAAAATACAAATATTGTAATGATAGTTTATTAAAAAATAATCTTAAAAACAAGTATTATAATCAAAAATGTTACGAAAATATCATTTATATACATATAGGAAAATAATTATGAATAAAATATGCAGATACTGCGAAAAAATTTATTTTCGCTACCCAACAACATCCTTTTAAATAACGCAAAAAACGCTATAAACTCTACAAAAGCTATGAACGCAATTAACGCAACAAACGCAATGAACTCTATAAACGCAAAAAACGCAAAAAACGCTATATCGATGGCAATAACTCAATTTAAATATTACACAATTATTTTCACACAACTTCCATGCTTTATAAAAAACATTTAATATATGAAATTACTAATTTCAATGTAAGTTCCATATTTTTCAATTTTAAAAATATTTATGTTAGAATATCTTTGTTAGTGAATATATTGCGGGCGTAATTCAGTGGTAGAATGTCAGCTTCCCAAGCTGAAGGTCGCGGGTTCAAATCCCGTCGCCCGCTCCAGCCTTTATATCTTATATCTAATATTCAAAACCTCTCCTACCCAATACACCTTCATTGTATGGATGTTTTATCTCTATTATCTCGCTAACAAGATCTGCCTTCTCTATTAATCTCTTAGTAGCATTACGACCTGTTAACACAAGCTCAAGCTTCAGCGGTTTATCATCTATTAATTCAATAACCTCATCCTCACTAAGATAACCATCTCGTATAGATATATTTATCTCATCTAATATAAGTAAATCATATTCAATATTTTTATAAATGTCTTTTACAAAATTGAGACCTTTTAGACACTCTGCACGCACATCTTCATTACGAACACTACTATAAAAGTGTGGATGTTTGGTTGCAAAACCATATACATCAATACCTAAACCGCTCAGAACCTTAATCTCACCATAACCCCACATCTCAGGATCTTTATGAAAATAAATGTAACATACCTTAAGATTATATGATACTGCCCTTACCGATAAACCAACCGCTGCAGTCGTCTTACCTTTTCCATTACCTGTATAAATATGTACTAAACCCCTATTAACCATTCTCTCATAACCTCCTCATATCTTCCGAAACCAAAAAAACATATGGTTTCTTACTCAAAGGGTTTTCTTTAACGATGACAACAGTTTTATAAACCTCTTCAATAATCTCATATGTTAATACCTCTATCGGCATCCCCACTTTATAGAGTCTCCCTTCACTCAGAAGAACCAGTCTATCGCAATACTCACTTGCTAAATTTAAATCGTGCATAACAATAATAACCGTAATTCCAAGCTCTCTATTCAAACTTTTCAAAAGGTCAAGAATTTTAACTTGATATCTAATATCAAGGTAAGCGGTTGGCTCATCAAGTAATAATAATTCAGGCTCCTGTGCAAGTGCTCTTGCAATAAATACAAGCTGTCGTTCTCCTCCGCTTATCTTATCAATAAATTTTCTTCTTAGCCTTAAGGTATCAGTTAGAAACATGCTTCTTTCAGCTATTTCAAAGTCTTTTTTGGTCTCTATAAGTTGAAAACTATTAAAGTGAGGTATCCTCCCTAAAAGTACATAGTCTTCTGTAACAATAGACCTTATATTCGTGTCTTGCGAAACTATCGCTATCTTTTTAAATAACTCTCTTATAGGAATTTGCCATAAATTCTTCCCATTTAAGATTATTCTTCCTTTTGTTGGTTTTAAAGCACGAGTTATAACCTTTAGTAAGGTAGTCTTACCCGAACCGTTAGGCCCTATAACACCAACAATCTCCTCTTTCCTTATCTTTAAATTAATATCTCTTAAAAAAAACCCTGTATTGTAGCCACATGTCAATTCCTCAATCTCAAGCATATCTATCAATACCCCACTAAATCTTTTCTTGCGGCTAAACTAATAAAAAAAACCCCACCAATAATTCCAGTAATTACACCAACGGGTAACTCTAAAGGTGATATTATAGTCCGTGACAATGTATCACAAATAACTAAGAATAAAGCCCCCGTCAAAAATGATGACATAAGCAGGATTCTATGATCTACTCCTATTACGTTCCTCAATATATGAGGAACAATCAAACCTACAAACCCTATAATTCCGCAAAAAGAAACACTTATACCGGTAAGAACCGATGCAATAATAAATAACAATTTTTTACTTCTCTCAACATTAATTCCTAAACTTCTTGCACCCTCTTCTCCCAGCAAAAGCGCATTCAAATCATGGCAAAAAAAATAAGAAGTAATTAATCCAAATATCGATAAAGTAAAAACAACCTTTACAATCGTCCAATTCGTCTCCTGCAATGTGCCGGTTATCCAAAATATTAAACTATGAAGTTCTTCTGTCTTTGTTATTGTCATAATCAGCATTATAATTGAAGAAGAAATAAAGCTTATCATTACACCTGTTAGTAGCAAGGTTTGCATTCTAAGAATCCCACCTTTTAAACTAATTATATATATAAGAAGTATAACAGACATCGAACCTATGAAACCCGCAACTGGTAAAGTGAAAATAGACCAGATATTGTTTAGTCTTAAAACAAGGTCCAAAGATACAGCAAGTGCGGCACCACCTGAGATACCAAGTGTATAAGGTTCAACGAGCGGATTTCGAAATAAACCTTGTAATATTAATCCAGCAAGACTTAATGAACCACCAACGGCAAGACCTAATATAATTCGAGGAAGTCGCAAATTAAAAATTATATTATATTCGATTGAGCTTTTATCGTTACAAATGATCTCCAAAATTCTTTCAACTGGAACCTGAACCGAGCCAACAGACAAGGAAATGACTATCGTAATTAAAAGTAGAAAGGTCAGACAAAGCAAAGATATTATCCACTTGGTTATATTTCTATTCATTATTTATCAGGATGTAGAATCCGACAAATTTTAATAAGGACTTCTACAAAGCTTACCGGTGTAGGGCTTGTTAGTTCATCTGACTCAAATATATAAATTCTGTGATTTTTCACAGCATTAATAACCTTATATCTCTCCCAATCCCTTTTTTCTTCTAATGCTGAACCTCCCATCGATGCAATTATAATCACATCAGGATTTTGTTTCAACACTTCTTCCTTTGAAAATATACCAAAATTTTTAGGTCCTACAAGTTGACCACCAGCAAAATTAACAAAATCATTTATAAAAGAATCCTTTATACCCACCCATAATGGCCTACTACCCACCTGAACAAGAACCTTTGGTTTTTCTTTATCCCTTATTTTTCCCATAATCTTCTTGATCTCTTTTTTAGAATTTGAAATTATTTCTTTTGCACGTTCTTCTCTACCAACAAGCTTTCCAATCCTCAAGAACTGGTCACATAATTCTAAATAATTCTTTGGTGACGGGATTGTAACTACATTAATGCCCAAATCCGTTAACCTTTTTTTAGCCTTTAAATCGGTCAATGGCGTTGCAATTACTAAATCTGGATTAAGGCTATATATCTTCTCAACATTAATATCAATCACATTTCCGATCTTCTCTTTTTTAATAGCAGGAGGGGGGTAATTACAATGTATTGTGTTTGCAATTACCCTATCCCCGACTCCTAAAAGATATAAAGTCTTAGTTATTGAAGGTGCCAAAGAAATTATCCTTTCGGGATAAGCTGGTGAAGATCCTTCTAAAATGACAATTATGACTAATATAAATATTATTGAGAATAATAATCTCAAAAATTTTATACTCATTAATCAGCTCTACAAAACAATTCTAAAACAACCATTTTAAGTTAACTAAGATTGTTCTACTTGGCATGGGATAATACTGTACATATTCATATCTCCTATCAAAAAGATTTTCAACAGATAGTGTTAACTCAAAATTTTTCAAAGGTCTAAACGAACCTTTTGAGTTAACAATAGTAAAATCTTCCTTTTCTACAACTGGAAATGGATACTTATACCAGTCTTGTACCTTCTCATCCCCTGTATAATTCACGACTACCCTTATATCCCATTTCTCCTGGCCTGCCCTTATACCAGCGCCAGCTGTCAATCTTGGGGTGTAGAGAACAGCCCTGCCATATTTATTGATCTCATTTTTATCTTCATTCGAACATCTTGTCAGATAAGTAACATTTAAAAAGGTCTTAATAAACGTTTTTAAACCAATTAATTTAGCCAAATCATATGTAATATTACCTTCTATTCCTTCAAAAGTCGCACCATCAACATTTTTAAACGATACAGTATTTATTGTCTCATTGTAATAACTCATGATTTTATCTTTAAACTTCGTGTGGAAAAAGGTGAAACTACTCTCGAACGATCCTTTAGAGTAATCCGAACCAACTTCATATGTGATACTCTTCTCAGGATTTAAATTTGGATTTCCAAGCCATCTTATCCCCCAAGAGCCCAAATAATTCGTCGCTACCTCATCAGGCGCAGGCGCACGAAATGCAGTTCCAAAATTACACCTAAGTTTAAAGTTTTCATTTATCTGATATACAAGACCACTTCGAATTGTCAAATGATCTAAATCTTCTTCCCTTGGTTTAAGACTTGTAAACCCTTTCGTTCTTAAAACCTCATTATTAAAATAGTCATATCTTGCACCAATGTTAACTAATAATCTCTTTTCAAGAAGACTTAATCTACCCTCAGCAAACAAGCCATAACTATCATATTTAGAATCTGGATTATATGGAGTACCGATATTAATTGAATTACTCACATCAAACCTATCCCATTGTCCACCAATAACCAAGCGATGTTCTTTAAAATAGAATATTCTCTGAATACTCAATCCTTGCAAGTCGGTATTTTTCGTGTTAACCGTCCTTGGTGTATCCCATGGTCCGGTCACAAAGCTTTCGTGAAACTCATCTTTATTACTTGTGTAATAATAATTCAAGTTAAAAGTTTCTGACTTATATCCAACTTCAGTATTATCTCTTAATCTATCAGAATAATCATCTGGGTCATGTTCGTACGTGGGCCCAGGAGAACCTATCTTCCACCCTCTCCAATGTTGATATTTAAAATAAAATCTTCCTTTCTCTCTAAACGTATATCCAACACCTAAAGAGATATTTTCATCATTATATCCTGTATTATCAATTCTGCCATAACCTTTTGCACTATAATCATTTCTTTCAGAACGCCCTAAAGAAAGATAATAATCAAAATTATCCTTTTTACCACTTATCTCGGTATTAATATCCCAGTATCCCCATGAACCGATATCTCCAGATATATATCCGTGAATGCCTTCTCCTTTCGCCTCTTTAGTTATAATGTTTATCACTCCACCCATTGCAGAAGAACCATACATAACTGAAGAAGGTCCTTTAACAATTTCTATTCTTTCCACATCATTCAATTGCAATTTAGATAAATTCACATCACCAATACGATGTCCATTCACAAGAACCAAAACTCGGCTTTTAAGATCATCAAAAAGGTCGGTTCTAAGCCCTCTTAACCCTATACTACTAACCGTCAAATCTGGATATTTTTGTACATGTCCTATAGATGCTTCTAACATAATATCACCAACGTTCTTAGATACTGAATTAACAATATCATCTTCAGTAATTATCTGAATAGAAGCTGGTATATCTTTTTTAGGTTCATCAACCCTTGTTGCTGTAACTACGAGTTCATCAAGGGTGATAATATTCTCTTCTGCGCTAATACAATAAAGTGGTAATAACGACAAAAAAACAATTAATGATAAACAAAGATAAAGATTGAAAGAAGTAAGTTCTTTTTTCATTTTTCCTCCCTCGGGAATTTTAGTTTTGGTTACTAAGTCTGGATAGGTCTTCCGGCTAAGGGCGTTTAACCTACTCACCCACCTTCCCATCCTAATTTTTAATCAAAGGACAGTGGTTTTTTTGGGTTTTCGTTCCCTTCACGGCTGCGGGGCAGCGGGAGATTCACAATATGTTCACTCCTCTTCCCTGACTTCCAGACTAAAAGGAATAAATAAGTTTAAACTCTAAATATCACCTCCTTATTTCATAATTTCCGAAATACTCTATCATAATAACTCTATTTTTTTCAAACAATTTGTTTTAGAATGTTACGTAAATATCATTTATGTACACATGGGAAACTATTTATGAATGAAATAATGCAGATGTTGCGAAAAAATTTATTTTTCGATACCTTTTATGCACATTGTATATAACAATATGATTATACTTATATATAGTTAATGATTATCTTATTACAACTCTTATAAGGACATCTTAAATAAATTTATCGAGTTAAATAAATTTTTGAGCAATATCTGCATTAAATTGAAAACGTCTAAATTCAATCTTTAGAAATAGTACATAAATGATATTTACGTAACAACAATTTGTTTTAGAAGACATTGCTAAAAACATTCATCTTTCGATACCTTAAATACTTCTCATAAATAATACTATATACTCCATAACACTATAAACGCAACAAACGCTATAAACGCAAAAAACACTATAACGTTGGCAATAACTCAATTTCTGAAACAAAATAAACTACCTTTTATACAGATGTATAGTTTATTGGGTATTGTGATGTAGTTATTTATATTATATCTGAGGCTTACGCTTCGACTTCAGCCTCAGTAGTGAAGACCCGTGATTTTGTTTCATAAATTGAGTCATTGCCATTGTTTTGGTTTTATATGATGCAGATATTGCTCGAAGATTTATTTAACTCGATGGGACTATTGGAGAGACTGATTAGTGTGCTTATAATGTGTTTGTTAAGTGATAACAAGGATATTCATGGGGTTATACACAGAAGATACTGAAGCTATCGAAAAAATAAATTTTTTTCAATATCTGCATTATTTCATTCATAAATATTTTCCTATTTGTACACAAATGATATTTTCGTAACAAGTAATAAAAAATACTTGACTTATAATATTAGCATTAGCTAAAATTTTAAAAAATTATGGATACAGAAAAAAGGGTTCATTATCGTATCCCACTAAATAAATATGTATGCTATGAATTACTAAAATCAATGAGAAGCTACGATAAGAAGGTTTATTATGATGGTAATTGTTTAAACATTAGTCAAGGCGGTTTATGTATCTTAACAGACTTCTATCTGATGAAAGGCGACATATTAAAGCTCTTAGTCCCTCAAAACAATCTAAATCTGGCAAATCCACTTTTCGCCAAAGTTATATGGTCAAGATATGAAAAAGGCAGTTATAGGGCAGGTCTTAAATTTATAAAGATTATGGAAGATAGGTAAAATTAATATTAAACAATAAATCCATTCTACCCTGTTTTATTCATTATCTTCCAAACATGATGCATCCTTTGAAAAACTGTTATATGTGTTAAAACAAGCATTATCCAGAGAACTGGCTTAAGCCACCCTGTAATCGTAGCAAAAACTAAAAGTATAACCCTTTCTGGGCGTTCCATTATTCCCACATTACATGACTCACCCAATCCTTCTGCTCGTGCACGTGTATAACTTATTAGAAAAGAGCCAGTCAAAACCAGTAAGCATACAAATACACTCATATGATCAATCTTTTTTAAAAAATACAGCGCAAGACCAATAAAAATGAAAGCATCAGAATATCTATCAAGTACCGAATCGAGAAAAGCACCAAATCTTGTAACCCTCCCTGTAGTTCTTGCAAAAACTCCGTCTAACATATCAAAAATACTACCAACCGCTATTAATATACCACCTAATTTTAAATTAATGGGAATTATAAAAGCTGCTACAATTGTTGTCAAAAAACCAAGAATTGTGAGTAGATTTGGATTTAACTTAACCTTTTTTGTAATTTTAGATAGGGGTTTATCAAAAAAATGGCCAAAAATGGCACTTATCATTTACCTCTCTAACTTTCCTTTTATAAAATCCTCAACCATATTCTTTGCTATTTCATCTGGAAATTGCTTAAATGGATGTTTCATAAAATAAGCTGATGGAGAAATTAACACTCCTCCAATCCCTCTATCACGTGCTAATTTACAGCATCTTATCGCATCTATTACAACGCCAGCACTATTTGGCGAATCTTCTACAGATAGTCTTAATTCAAGATGTATAGGCACGCTTCCAAACCCCCTACCTTCTATTCGTAAAAAACATATCTTATTATCCTTTAGCCATGGTACATAATCTGAAGGTCCAATATGTATATTTTCGTTATTCAAAGGTATATCCATTTGAGACTGTACTGCTTCTGTTTTTGATATCTTCTTTGAATTCAGCCTCTCCCTATTAAGCATATTTAAAAAATCAGTGTTCCCACCTATATTTAATTGATATGTATTATCTATCTTTACACCTCTATCCACAAACAACTTTGTCAAAGCTCTATGAATAATTGTTGCTCCAATCTGGCTCTTAATATCATCACCTACAATAGGTATATTTGCATGCTCAAATCTCTTTATCCAATCCTTATTTGATGCAATAAATACTGGAACACAGTTAATTAAACTAACACCTGTCTTTAGGCAAGCCTCAGCATAAAATTTTGTTGCTTTTTCAGAACCAACTGGAAGATAATTTAAAAGTATATCCGCACCACTATCTTTTAATACTTTAACTACATCACAAGCCTTTTTTCTTGAAACGACAAATCTTCTATTTGCTGGATAATCTAACATGTGTTTTGATACACCATCAAGTACTTTTCCCATCATAACCTTAACTGGAAAATCTGGTAATTCAGGAAAGAAGACCTTTGTGCAATTTGGATTCGCAAAAACCGCTTCTCTTAAAGGTCTATCAACTTTTCTCACATCAATATCAAAGGCAGCCACAAATTCTATGTCCTCTGGTTTGTATCCTCCAAGATCATAATGCATCAAGCCAAGGGATAAATCTGGACTGCTTTTATCTATCCTCTTATAATACTCCACCCCTTGTATCAAAGAACTTGCACAATTACCAACTCCAGCTATAGCAACTCTTATCTTTTTCATACCTTATTTCACCTTTTTTGTATTCTTCTATTCAGCAAAATTATAAGATCCTCGAGTTTTATATTAAACTCTTCAAGAAGATCCTTCATTGTATCCTCACAATATCTTAAAAATCTCTTCCATATCCTTTGAACCGTATCTTTATCAAGATGAGTAACATTAGCTGTCTCTCTATAACTCATACCATTCAAAAGGTATAATATTACCTCTTTTATCTTCTCATCTCGAGTATGTAAACCAAAGAAAAGTGTCGTCCTCCTTTCAGAGAAACGAAGATTACATGTTTTGCATTTTAAAAGCAGCCTATTATCTTTCCCGTATGTGTCTGAAACTATTATATTTCCAAGACCTTTTTTACCATGATCTTTACAAAATTCGTTTGGACAGTAGAAATTTTTTAAATCTAAAGAAATTTCCATGCAAATATTAAAAACTAAGATATTTATAATGTCAAGAAAAATTTCAATAAAATGGGGACAATAATATAAGTTACTTAATATTTAATTTCCTATAAATCAAAGGAAAATTAACACAATCATTTATAACACTCATACCTCTCTCTACTTTCACTTTATCACGGAGTCTTAGACGAACAGACAATCTTTCGAGTTTCTTAGCAGTACTATAAGTATCTTCTCTAACGACTAATAAAGGTATATTCTTCTCTTCTGCTTTAGAAATTATTATCTCATTAGGATATAAATCACCAGTTAATATCAGACAAACACTGCCCGACTCTATTGCAGACAATTGTATATCAGAGCGATCTCCACCTACAATAACTGCATTATTCCTTGTCTTTTTAAAATATTCCATAGCTTTGTCCACTTGCATCGCGCCAATCAGAAAATGTTCTACAAGATTATTAAGCCATTTATGACCACAGAGAATTTTTCCACCAAGCATTTCGTTCAACTCTTCTATTGTAATTGAACCTACAATCGAATCGTGTGGTATCACTCCAAGAACATCGATATCTTTTCTTTTAAGGAATGGTAGAACATACTCATTAACACCTGTCATGTACTCATCAAATACCTTATTTAAAATTACGCCGATTAATCTCGATCTTAAATCCCTTTTTGCTTGAATGATATAATCTACTACATATTCACCCTCATATTTCACAACTATAATTACACTGCAACTAAGGCTCTTTATTATCTTTATTCCTTCAACATTATTAACACTACCTGTATAAATGCTACCATACCCTCCTAATACAAGGATATCCTTATCAACTGATAGTCTCTTAAACGATTCCGTTATCTTCTTCATCAAATTCTTTTGCTCTTTTAAAAAACCCTTATACATAATTTCTTGAGTTAATACCACAGGACATATATCTTCAAGCTTATCAGTTAATTTAAGAAATCTGTAAATACACCATGCATCCTTATCAGTTAATATATCATTAACTTTTACAGGTAGAATTCCAACTGGCTTCATGTAACCAACCTTCAAACCATCGCTCATAAATTTGTTAGCCAACCCCATCGAGACCAAACTTTTTCCAGAATACCCTGATGTTGAACCTATGTACAAAGGTATCATTTTATTTACCTCCTATTAAAAAACGTGCATCAACTACTATTACGCCTTTCCCTCTCTTTCTAACAATCAAAGGGTTCAAATCTGCCTCTATAATGTTTGGAAAATCTATTGCAATCTGTGACAATTTTAGAAGCGATTCTTCAATCGCTTCAATATCTACTTCCTCTTCACCTCTTACACCTCTTAAAACTGGAAAAGTCTTTATTTCCCTAACCATATCATGAGCATCTTCTTTACTTAATGGAGCTATTCTAAAAGAAATATCCTTTAAAACTTCAACATATACTCCACCCATCCCAAACATTATCATATGACCGAACTGTGGATCTTTTGTTATCCCAATAATTACCTCTTTACCTTCCAAAATCATCTCTTGTATCATTACGCCATATATTTGAGCTGTAGGCATAATATGTCTTATTTTGCTTGTAATATCAAAGTATGCATTTTCAACATCTCTTTTATTCATTAAATTAACCCTTACCCCACCAACATCACTTTTATGAATTATTTGTGGTGAAACAACCTTCATTACAACAGGATAACCTATACCCCTCGCAGCAGCAATTGCTTCTTCCGAAGTTTTTGCAAAAAGTCCTCTTGGTTGTACGAAGCCATAAGCATTTAATAGATCATGAACCTCAGATTCTGTCAATCTCTCTCTATTTTCTTCTACTGCCTTTTTAATTATATATTCTATTTTCTGCTTGTAACCCTGGAACTCAGGATAAGTCTTCTGCGGACTTCCTACCCAAAATCTAAAGTTATTCATTGCATTCATAGAATATACGGCTTCCTCGGGATAACTATAATTTGGAATACCATACTTTATTAATATCCTTGAAGCTTTTTCTACGCTTTTTTTGCCCATCAACGATGTAAGTATAGGTTTTTTATAGATATTAGACATATTTGCTATCGCCATAGACGTTGCTTCAACATCAACAACTGCAGTTGGAGTTAACAAGACTATCAGACCATCTACCTTTTCATCCTCCAGAACTATTTGAATAGCCTTTTCATAGCGTTCTACGTTTGCATCTCCAAGGATATCAATTGGATTATAAAAGGAGGCATAAGGCGGTAAAAAAGACCTTAATTTATCCACTGTCTCTTTATGCAAGGTTACAAGCTGCAAATTTGTCTTATCAAAAGCATCAGCAGCTAATATGCCAGGGCCTCCTGAATTTGTTATAATTGCTATGTTTGGACCTCCTGGCAACGGTTGATTTGCAAAGGCGAGTGCATAATTAAATAACTCATTTATTGTATATGCCCTTATTATACCACATTGCTTGAAGGCAGCATTAAAGGCTGATTCGCGTCCTGCGAGTGCTCCTGTATGTGATGATGCAGCCTTAGCACCCGAACTCGTTACGCCAGATTTCAATATTATAATAGGTTTTCTTTTTGATATCTCTTTTGCAACATCCATAAATCTCTTGCCATCTTCAATCCCTTCAATATACCCTAATATCACCTTTGTATTATCATCCTCAGAAAGTGCTAACATTATTTCAATATCAGATATATCAGCTTTATTACCCATACTTATGAATTTTGAAAACCCAATTCCATCAGGTAATGCACGATCAAGCACGGCAAGACACAAAGCTCCCGACTGTGAGAAAAAACCGATCTTCCCCTTCTCTGGCATTCCTGCAGCAAATGATGCATTAACCTTTGAATAAGTATCTATTAAACCAAGGCAGTTTGGACCAATAAACCTAACATTTAATTCTTTTGCTCTTTTAACAACCTCCCTCTCCAATCTTGAGCCTTCTACGCCGCTCTCTTTAAAGCCTGCCGTTATTATGATTGCAGCAGTAATCGCTTTCTTTCCACACTCTTCTATAACATCAAGAACGCTCTTTGTTGGAACAGCAATTACAGCAAGGTCAATATCTTCTTTTATATCGATTATGCTTGGATATGCTTTCAAACCGAGTATTTCACTGGCACCTGGATTAATAGGAAAAATCTTACCACTATAACCATATTGAATAATATTTTTCAAAATATCATAACCAACCTTCCCAGGCGTTCTTGATGCACCAATGACAGCTATAGATTCTGGCTTAAAAAATTTCTCAAGCATATTAAATGATAACATAATTAACTAAAGATAGCAGGTAATTTAAGATATTTTTAAAACAATTTAAATGTAGTAATTTTACTACTTTATTAACATTTTATTACTACAATATTTTCATTGTTCTTCCGATATTTTTTATCCAGCTTATATGTTATTTTTTACAAAAAGGTGTTGTTAATTGATTTTATCATTAAGGAGGTAATAGTTGATTAGGCTTGAGTGTCCAAACTGTAAAAAAGATTCTTATACAGCTTCTGTTCACGTCTTTAGACCATGCCCATACTGTGGGATAAAATTTAGTGGGAAGTATGGCTTAGAAAAAAGAGTAAACTATAGATTCGAAAAAAAAATACCATTAATATTACTAAATGGCAAAAAATATAAGGCACTTACGCTGAATATTTCTGACAATGGTATTGGTGTAAAACTACCAGAAAAAATCGCTATAAAAAAAGGCGATATTATTAATCTAATAATTGGTTCATCTGTCGTTAAGGCAAAAGTAATCTGGATAAACTATAATTCAGAAATCAAATCTTCTTCTGCCGGTCTTAGAATGGTTGATAAAACTTTAGCAATGCTTAGTATATAAATTCTAAGCAGATAATATTTCGAGATTTACCAATTCCATAGCCTTTATAGGATCATGTTGGCTAATTATACCGCGCCCCATAACTATAAAATCTGCACCATTACGTATTGCTTGTTTTGGAGTCATAAATCTCTTTTGATCATCAGGAGGTGTCCAAGACGGCCTGATGCCTGGCGCCACAATAAGAAAGCTCTTTCCAAAGCGATTTCGTATTACCTCTATTTCTTGTGGAGAAACTATGACACCATCAAGCCCTGCCTCATAAGCAAGAGAAGAAAGTTGTTTAACATGTGCCTTAATACCGTGCTGTATACCTATCTCGTTCCTTAATACCTCACGTGTAAGACTCGTCAATAAGGTTACTCCAAGAATCTTTGGTCTATTAATATTTTCTTTAAGACACACCTCTACAACACTTTCTCTGCATCTCTTCATCATCTCGAGACCACCAGAAGTATGTAGATTAAACATATATACACCAGCTCTTGTTATATTAACGGCAGCCTTTGATACTGTATTCGGGATATCATGAAATTTGAGATCAAGAAAAACCTTCTTGCCTAATTTATTAATATCTTCTATAATGTTAGGTCCTGTCACTGTAAATAATTCAAATCCTACCTTGAAAATATCTACATATTCACTAAAGGTCTTTACAAGCTTAATAGCATAATCATAATCAGAAACATCAAGAGCTAATATTAATCTTTTCATAGAAAGCATTTGATAAAATTATACGATACTAAATCTTGGCAAGGGTTATTCCTTTTTGAGATTGATATTTCCCAGCCTTATCGGCATATGATACTTCACATACTTCATCTGCTTCCAAAAATATAACCTGTGCTATACCTTCAAATGCATATAGTTTTACAGGATTAGGTGCTGTATTAGAAATTTCTATTGTCACATAACCTTCCCATTCTGGCTCAAGTGGTGTAATATTTACAACGACTCCACATCTTGCATATGTAGATTTTCCAAGGCAAATTGCAATTATATTTCTGGGTATCTTGAAATATTCAACAGACCTGCCGAGTACAAAAGAATTTGGAGATATAATACACGTATCCCCTTTAAAATCTACAAAATTTTGAGACTTGGAATCCTTTGGATCAATAATTTCACCTGATTCATTTTTAAATATCTTGAATTCATCAGAGATCCTCATATCATAACCATAAGAACTTACACCATAAGAAATAATGCCCTTTTTGATCTGTCCATCATTAAAAGGATTTATCATGCCCTCAAGAGCTAATTTCCTTATCCACTTATCATTTTTTACCATATTTTACAAGAATACTTTAAATCTACTCTTTATAAGATCATTGATATATAAAAACTTAGCATCATAAATTATAATTATTAGCGAAAGAACTTTAATAACACATGATGATAAATGACAAACGATTAACTTTTCTTCACCCTTTTCCTTCTCTGTCCTGTCTTCTTGCTTTTCTGCTTCTTACTTAAAGACTCCTCATCGATTGCCTCTAAATATTGATCAAATAATGCAAGAGTCTCCTTTGCATCTTGTTCTTGAAGTTTTTGAATTGCAAAGCCAGCATGAACAAGTACATAATCACCAATTTTAACAGGTTCTTCCAATAATAATAAACTTATATCTCTTTGAGCACCATAAACATCAATCGTTGCCCTCGAATTATCAATCTTTATTATCTTAGAAGGTATACCAAGACACATAAATCCTCCTTTTTTTGTTTATTATATCATAATATATGATATTTTAAATTTAATTATACAAAAAACAATTAATCTTTTACCTTGAAATTAGTAATTTAATATAAAGGACATCTTAAATAAATTTTTGAGCAATATCTAAAACATTTAAATGCAATCTTTACAAATATCACAAAAATGATTTTTGTGAAACATTAAATTTTATGTATAAACAAAAAACAAATCTCATAAATTTATTAATATTTTCACTATCAATGGGTTTCTTAGAATCCATTGTTGTCATTTATTTGAGGCATATATATTATCCAGAAGGCTTTTACTTTCCTCTAAAGATATTACCCTTATATGATTTAAGATTCGAATATCTAAGAGAAGCATCAACAATAATAATGCTAACTTGTATCTCGATGATTGCAGGGGGAACCTTTTTTGAAAGATTCGCATACTTTCTATTTTGCTTTGGATTATGGGATATATTTTATTACATTGGTTTAAAACTTCTTATCGATTGGCCATCGTCTTTATTCTCTTGGGATGTTTTGTTTTTAATACCATTTGTATGGCTCGCTCCTGTAGTGGCTCCAATAATCTGTGCGACAATTATGGTTGTCTTGTCTTTTATTATTTTATATTCATTGCGTAAAAATGAGAATAGAATAATAATTAATAAAATAGATGCATCTTTATTTATTATTGGAGCCTCTTTGATATTTCTTAGCTTTATTTGGGATACAATGAATTTTATTTTAACTTACAATATTTTTAAAAAACCATATATCAATAAATTCATTTTTGAATATCAAAATTATTTAAGAGACTTTATCCCTTCTACTTTCCGTTGGGATTTTTATCTCATGGGTATCATTTTAATCCTTCTATCTTCGACATTATTTTTTATAAGACAATACAAACATAATGTTACGTAAATATCATTTATGTAAACATGGGAAACTATTTATGGATAAAATAATGCAGATGTTGCGAAAAAATTTATTTTTCGATACCTTTTATGCACATTGTATATAACAATATGATAATACCTATATATAGTTAATGATTATCTTATTACAGCTCTAATAAGGACATCTTAAATAAATTTATCGAGTTAAATAAATTTTTGAGCAATATCTGCATTATACACCCAACCTTATATAATAAAACCAAAACAATGGCAATAACTCAATTTCTGAAACAAAATAAACTACCTTTTATACAGATGTATAGTCTATTGGGTATTGTAATGTAATTGTTTATTTTATATCTGAGGCTTACGCTTCGACTTCAGCCTCAGTAGTGAAGACCCGTGATTTTGTTTCATAAATTGAGTTATTGCCACCTACCTTTCAGCCTTTTTCCGCTCTGCGCTATGCGCCGTTGCCTTTGCGCCACGCGCCTTACCGTCTTTAAACAAGCGCTATAAACACTATAAACGCAACAAACGCAATAAACTCTATAAACGCAATAACGCAATAAACGCAATAAACGCTACAAACGCAATAAACGCAATTAGCGCAATCTTTACAAATAGTACATAAATGATGTTTACGTAACAGACAATACAAACATAATTGAAGTTTTAATGATTAATGTTTTTTAATATTTGATATGGCAGAATTAACACCTCTTATGAAACAATACTTCAGTATCAAGAACAAATACAAAGATGCCATTGTCTTCTTCAGACTTGGAGACTTTTATGAGATGTTTGGTGAAGACGCCGAAAAAGCATCAAAGATATTACAAATAGCGCTAACATCTCGAGACAAAACAAAAGATGAGCCAATTCCAATGTGTGGTATTCCATACTTTGCATCAGAGACTTACATATCAAAACTCATCAATGCAGGTTATAAGGTAGCCATATGTGAACAACTCGAAGATGCCAAAGACTCTAAAGGTATTGTCGAGAGAGACATAGTACGTATAATTACACCAGGAACACATTCACCTGAAAATCCCAGAGAAAACATTTACATAGCCAGTATTATGCCTGATAAAAATAAACATGGTATTGCTATCGCTGATATATCAACAGGTGAATTCATAATTTACGAAACAGACAAAGACATTAAGGACGAGTTATACAGGTTCAACCCAAAGGAATTAGTTATACCTTCAAGCATTAGCAAGAATATTTATTATTCAGAATTACTAAATGAGTTTTTTATCTCTCCTTTTGACGATTGGTATTTCGAATTTTCTGAATCATATAAAATTCTACTTAAATATTTAAAAGTCGCTTCACTCGAAGGTTTTGGTTGTGAAGGGATGAACTCTGCTATATCAGCAGCTGGTGCCTTGATTAATTATCTAAACGAAACTCAAAAAGGTTCATTTATTCTAAAAAAGATTAAAACATTATCACAAGAATCATATATGTTTCTCGATGCCTCGGCACAGAAAAACCTTGAATTAATAAACAATTTAAGAAACGGATCTAATGAAGAGACATTATTGTGGGTACTTGATGAGACTTTAACACCAATGGGTAGCAGATTTCTAAAATCATCTTTGTTAAAACCACTTATAGACATAAACGAAATCAAAAATCGTCAAGATGCCGTACATTATTTATATGAAGATTTTTTATTGCTTGAAGAACTTAGAAATAATCTTAGAAAAATACAAGATATAGAAAGACTAACTATAAAAATAAACTCTAAGACCGCAAATGCACGTGATTTGGTTGCATTAAAGAACTCTCTTATAATCTTACCAAAAATAAAAAATTTGTTACTCAAAGCAGATAATAATTATATAAGAGAACTTTCGAATGACATTTACAATTTTGATAAGATTATAAAATTGATCGACAATGGAATAATGAATAATCCACCTTTGAATGTCAAAGAAGGCGGAATTATAAAAGATGGCTTTGATCCGGAAATTGATGACTTGAGAAATATCTCAAAAAAAGGAAAAGAGATAATCTCAAACATTGAAAGCAAAGAGAGAGAGAAGACGGGAATCTCTTCACTAAAGGTCGGCTATAACAAATTATATGGATACTACATCGAGGTTACAAAGCCTAATCTACACATGGTGCCAGAATATTATATAAGAAAGCAAACTCTCATAGGGAGTGAAAGGTTTATTACGCAAGAACTTAAAGAATATGAAACAAAAGTAATCAGTTCAGAAGAAAGGCTTAAAACTCTTGAATATCAATTGTTCATAAATATCTTAAACCAACTATCTGAGGAAACGAATAAACTCTTCCAGACTTCTCACTCAATTGCTGTCTTAGATTTTCTATCGTCACTTGCTATTGTTGCAAAAAGACACAACTATGTTAAACCAACAATAGATAATAATGGCATCATAGACATCATAGAAGGTAGGCATCCAGTACTTGAAAGAACCTTAACAGAAAGCAAATTCATTCCAAATAATGCTTATATGGATATGGAAGACAACCGACTTTTAATAATAACTGGTCCAAATATGGCTGGAAAATCCACATATATGAGACAGATTGCATTAATTATAATAATGGCACAAATCGGCAGTTTTGTCCCTGCTACAAGCGCAAAATTAGGAATTGTAGATCGTATATTTACAAGGATTGGCGCTTCTGACTATTTGACAAAAAATCAAAGCACATTTATGGTAGAGATGATTGAAGTTGCAAACATAGTTAATAACGCCTCTGAAAATAGCATTATCATCCTTGATGAAGTTGGTAGAGGAACGAGTACCTTTGATGGCATAAGTATAGCTTGGGCTGTCGCCGAATACATACTAAAAAAAATAAAAGCTAAAACACTATTTGCAACTCACTATAACGAGCTAACCGAACTCGGCATAATTCATAAGGGTGTAAAAAATTATAATATCTCTGTAAAAGAATGGGGAGATGAGATTATTTTCCTTAGAAAAATAGAAAAAGGTGCAGCAGATAAAAGCTATGGTATACAAGTTGCCAGATTAGCTGGGATACCAGATGAGATATTGAACAGAGCAAAGGAAGTTCTTGCAAACCTTGAAAAAGAAGAACTGGACGAAATTGGTAGGCCTAAATTCATAAACGATAAATATAATAAAGAAATTACCCAGCTCGATCTCTTCTCATCAATAAACGACTCAATAATATCAGAGATTAAACAGCTCGATATTGAAAATCTCTCACCAGAAGACGCCTTGAATAAGTTAAAAGAGCTTAAAAGAAGATTAAATCTCTAATCTACCTTAGTTAATATCTCTAATATCTCTTTATATCTTTCCGAGGTCTTCTTAATAATATTTTCAGGTAGATGTGGACCAGGATATGTCTTATCCCATTTAAGCGTTAATAAATAATCTCTGACTATCTGTTTATCATAGCTATCTTGACTCTTGCCCAGCTTATATCCTTTCATTGACCAAAATCTTGATGAGTCAGGAGTTAATAACTCATCAATTAGAATAATGTTATCCTCATATCTTCCAAACTCAAATTTTGTATCGGCAATAATTATACCCTTTTTTTCTGCTATCTCACTTGCCCTTTTATATATTCTTAGACTCAGCTCCTTAACCTTGTATGCAAGTTCTAACCCCAAAATGTCTTTTAACTCCCCGAAAGTAATATCTTTGTCATGTCCTTGTTCTTCCTTAGTTGTAGGAGTAAAAATTGGTTCTTCAAGTTTTGAAGACTGCACTAAACCATCTGGCAATTTATTACCGCATATCTCCCTATTCATCTCATAGTTCTTCCAGCCGCTTCCAGCTAAATAACCTCTTACAACACACTCAACAGGCAGCGGTTGCGCTTTCTTAACGATCATACTCCTATCTTTCAAAATACCAGAATATTTTTTTAATACTTCAGGGAATTTTCCTACATCTGTCTCAATTATCTGATTTGGTATAATATCTTCCATTTTTTTAAACCAAAATATTGATATTTGTGTAAGTACCCTCCCTTTACCAGGTATTCCATCAGGTAATACCACATCGAATGCTGATATCCTATCAGTAGCTATAAATAGAAGATTATCGCCGAGGTCATAAATATCTCTAACCTTCCCTCTTTTCAACAGTCTTAACTCAGGAAATTCCGTCTTAACTATTACTTCTTCCATTAGATTATATCTCCTTTAAAATATCTCAATGTATTATAACAAATTGCAATTGATAACAAAGAATTGATTTATTGTTACGTAAATATCATTTATGTACACATGGGAAACTATTTATGGATAAAATAATGCAGATGTTGCGAAAAAATTTATTTTTCGATACCTTTTATGCACATTGTATATAACAATATGATAATACTTATATATAGTTAATGATTATCTTATTACAGCTCTAATAAGGACATCTTAAATAAATTTATCGAGTTAAATAAATTTTTGAGCAATATCTGCATTATATTGAAAACATTTAAATTCAATCTTTACAAATAGTACATAAATGATATTTACGTAACACAAAGAATTGATTTATACCTTTTTAATAGATACAATATGAGTTAGATGAATACTTCGTTTAAAACTGCAGGTATAATAATAATCGGTGATGAGATCCTCTCAGGAAAAATACAGGATAACAATGCCTTTTTTATGGCTAAAGAGTTATGGTCGCACGGTATCCAGCTATGTAAAATCTCAATTATACCTGACTCAATAGAAGAAATATCTGAAGAAGTCCTTTCTTTTTCCAAAAAGTATGATTATGTATTCACATCTGGTGGTATAGGCCCTACCCATGATGATGTAACAATAGAAGGCATCTCTAAAGCATTCAATGTAAAAACAGTCGTTAATAATACATTAAAAAAACATCTTGAAAAAAAAGTTGGCAATCCATCAGTTGAGCAGCTTAAAATGGCTGAAGTACCTGAAGGCGCTGAACTAATTGAAGATGAATCCATATCCTTTCCTATAATAAAATTTAAAAATATATACATCCTGCCAGGCATTCCAGAATTATTAAGAAAGAAATTCATAGCCATAGAAAAGATATTTAACGAACCCCTTATATTTCTCAGAAAGATATACATTAAAGAGTCAGAATCTGAAATTGCACCATTTCTAAAGAAAATCTTAAGTAAATTCGATAATATAAAAATAGGTTCTTACCCTGTAATGAATATTGAAGATTACTCTGTAATAGTAACAATTGAATCGAGAGATAAAGAGAAACTCGATGAGGCTTTTAAAGAACTGTTAGATGCTTTAAAACCAAAAACCATTTACAAGACAGAATAATCTTATAGTGATAATATTTAAAGATGACAGAGCCTTAATTGGCCACATGCTGCTTGAATATCCAGTCCTCTACTTTCTCTTATTAAAGTCCTTATACCCCTTTTGTTTAATATATTTTGGAACTCGAGTATCTTATCCATCTCAGGTCTTTTATATTCAATATTAAATTGTTCATTGAAAGGTATAAGATTGACCTTACATCTTATACCTCTTATTAGATTATAAAGACTCAATGCGTCTTTTTCAGAATCATTTTTATCCTTTATCAAAACATACTCAAAAGTTATTTTATTACCTGTCTTTTTGGAATATTCTTTACAAGCACTTAACAACAACTTAAGTGGGTATTTTTTATTTATTGGCATCAATTCACTTCTTAGATCGTCACTTGCCGCATTAATTGAGACAGCAAGATTAACATCTGCCAATTTCTCTGTCATTTTAAGTATCGAAGGTACAATCCCACATGTTGAGACAGTTATCCTTCTTTTAGATATACCGATATATTCTTTAATCCTTCTAACAGCCTCTACTAATTCTGTAAAATTAAGAAGTGGTTCACCCATACCCATAAAAACAACATTTGTAATATTCCTTTGTTTAATAAACCTATCAACTGTTATTATCTGATCTACAATCTCATACGCCTTGAGATTTCTTATAAATCCACCCTTTCCAGTCTGACAAAAACTGCATCTCATACTACAACCAACCTGCGATGACACACATAATGTCAAGCGTTTATCTTCAGGTATTAAGATACTCTCTATTAAATTATTATCTTCAAGCATAAAAAGAAACTTTTCTGCTAAATCCTTTGATTTTAATACATTGATAATCTTAAGATTACTTATATAGGCAATCTTACAAAGCTTTTCCCTTAAAACTTTTGAAAATTCAGTAATATCTTCAATTGACTCAGCGAATTTTCTATATATCCAATGTATCAACTGCCTTGCCCTGTAAGGTTGTAAACCGTTTATTGCTACAAAATCAAAAATCTCTTCTTCACTTAATGACTTTAGATTAGTCTTACGTTCATTCATAGCTAAGTTATATAAAATATTATTTGCTAAAACATAATGTATAATTAACTAATGGCATTTAAAACAGAAGATTTCTTCAAACTAATAAAAGATTTAAAGCTAAAAAAAGCGTTTATTGTTACTATTTTACTATCAATACTATTTGGTTTATCAAGTGGTTTAATTTATTGGTTGATATCAGACCTACCAAATATTAAATTACTTGAAGAATATTATCCTCTTGAATCCTCAAAGATCTATAGCACTGACAATAGATTGATAGCTGAGTTTTATATAGAAAGAAGAACATATATACCTTATTTTCAAATACCAGAACATATAAAGAAAGCTTTTATATCAGTTGAAGACATAAGATTTTATACTCATCCAGGGGTTGATTTTATTGGTATTATGAGAGCATTATGGCATGATATAAAGGCAGGTGAAATAATAGAAGGTGGGAGTACAATCACACAACAATTGGCAAGAATGCTATTCTTGAAACCAGACAAAAGTATCTCGAGGAAAATAAAAGAAGCTATATTATCAATTAAAATTGAAAAAAACTATACGAAAGAAGAGATCCTTGGTATGTATTTAAACCAGGCATATTTCGGTACAAGGGCATATGGTATTGAAGCCGCTTCTCAAACTTATTTTGGAAAATCAGTCAATGATTTAACTTTAGGTGAAGCTGCATTACTCGCTGCGTTACCCAAGGCACCAAATGTATATTCTCCATTTAAAAATCCAGAAAAGGCACTCGAAAGGAGAATGCTCGTTCTCAAAAATATGTTAAAACATAAGTTAATCACCATTGACCAATATAACAAAGCGATTTCCGAGCCTCTACCTACAAAACCTCACTTAAGAAAATATGAAGCACCTTATTTTGTTGAACTTCTTAGAAGTAATTTAGAAAGTAAATATGGGAATGAACTTTATACATCAGGTTATAAGATATTCTCCACAATTGATTACAAAATGCAAAAGATTGCTGAACAAGCAGTCTATAACGGTATCTCGGAGATAGAGAAAAGAGTAAAACCCGGAGTTGAAGCCGCTTTAATAGCATTAGATTTAAATACAGGTTATATAAGAGCAATGGTAGGCGGAAAAGACTTCTGGCAGAATCAATTTAATAGGGCTACAATGGCACTAAGGCAGCCTGGCTCAGCATTCAAACCTTTTGTATACATCGCTGCAATTGAAAATGGTATGAATTCAAGTGACCTTATAAATGATTCTCCTATTTCGTTCAAAGGAGCAAAACCTGGTCAAAGATGGAATCCCCGTAATTATGATGGGAAATACTATGGCACTGTATCATTGAAAACAGCCCTTGCAAAATCTTTAAATGCAGCTACAATAAGACTTGCCGCTAATATTGGAGTTGATAGTATCATAGAAATAGCCCACAGACTTGGTATAAGAAGTAATCTCAATCCATATCTACCAATAGCAATCGGTGCTTCTGATGTTACACTTTTAGACATGGTTGTTGCTTATTCCGCCTTTTCAAATGGATATAAACCAAAGCCTATACTTTATGAAAAGATACTTAATAGAGATGGTGCTATTATTGAACAATTACAACCCGAGCTTGAAGAAGTTTTAAGTGAAGAAGATATAAACGAAATGAAGATATTGCTGCGTGCAGTTGTTGAAGAAGGAACAGCATATCGTGCAAAAGAACTTAATCGAGTAGTATATGGCAAAACTGGAACAACCAATGATTATACCGATGCATGGTTCATAGGGTTTGATGATAAGATTGTTGTAGGCGTATGGGTAGGAAGAGATGACCACACACCTATAGGAAGGGGAGAAACAGGTGCACGTGCTGCACTGCCTATATGGATTGACTTTATGAAAAAAGTGCCTCAACGAATTCTCTTGGATCAAAATCCCTGAGGTCTTCTATACCTTCACCAACACCAATAAGCTTAACAGGGATCCCTAACTCCTTTTTAATCGCAAATATAATACCCCCTTTTGCCGTCCCATCAAGCTTTGTAAGTGCTATCCCTGTAATACCTATCGCATCATTAAACATCTGTGCCTGTCTTAAAGCATTCTGACCCGTAGTAGCATCAACAACAAGGAGAATCTCATGAGGTGCCCCTGGCATAACCTTCTCTATAGTTCTCTTTATCTTCTTCAATTCCTCCATCAGATTAGTCTTTGTATGGAGTCTCCCAGCCGTATCTATTATAACAACATCCAAACCCCTACTCTTTGCTGCAACTATAGCATCATATGCAACAGCTGCAGGATCTGAACCCTTTTGATGTGCGATAAATTGTGAATTAGACCTTCGCGCCCAAATCTCAAGTTGTTCAATACCTGCTGCCCTAAATGTATCTCCAGCAGCAAGCAAAACGGATAACCCCTCTGACGTAAATCTACTTGCGATCTTTCCAATTGTCGTGGTCTTACCAACGCCGTTAACACCTACAGCAAGAATAATAAATGGTTTAAATCCGCTAACGCTTAAATTTCCATTACTACTATTAAGAATATTTATCATCTCATTCTTCAAAACCTCTTTTATAGAATAAATATCATTAACCTCTCCTTTTTTTACCTTCTGTTTAATACTCTCAATTATATCAGCAGTTGCTTTTGTGCCAACATCAGCAAGAATAAGAGTCTCTTCAAGTTCATCAATTGTGGTCTCATCTATCTTTCTACCAGTAAATATCGCTTCGACTTTTTCTACCAAGTTTTTCCTTGTTTTTACAAGGCTTTCTTTCAATTTACTAAAAAAACCCATTCCAATCTCCAGATAACTTATTAAAATGAATCCTTATTATCAATAGATGCTAAAAAGTTTGACTTATGCTCTTTAATTATATTTCTGAATATATCTTTATTCAAGCTATTATCCTTCGCTGCAACTATAGTTCTTATAGAAAATACCCTTAAAGCATCAGATACCGATAAAGTACCTTCACCAGAATCTTTTCTCCCCGCAAAAGGAAATATATCAGGACCTCTTTGACACATAGTATTAATATTTATTCTGCATACTTGATTCGCTAATATATCAATCAGCCTTGCAAGTTTATCGATGTTTCTTCCAAATATGCTAACTTGCTGACCATAACTCGATTCCATTATATATCTCAAAGGATCCTCAATATCATCAAATGGAACAATTGGTACAACAGGACCGAATTGTTCTTCATAATAAATCCTCATTCTATTGTTCACTGGATAAAGAATCGCTGGATAGAAGAAGGTCTTATAATAAATTCCACCATTTGAGTTAACTATATCTGCACCATGTTTTATAGCATCATCAATCAATTCCTTTAAATATAGTGGCTTCCCCGGTTCAGGCAATGGTGTTATAAAAACATCTTCCTCCCAAGGCATACCAAAATTTAATGTCTCAACATTACTTGACATGAGCCTAACAAAATCATTTACCACATTCTTATGTACAAATAGTATCTTCAAGGCAGTACATCTTTGTCCATTAAAGGATAGACTTCCTTTTACACATTCGTCAACTGCATCAAAAATATCGCAGTCATCTAAGACTATAGCTGGATTTTTCGCCTCCAACCCTAAAACAGATCGTAATCTATGTGGTTTTGGATGTTGTTTTTTCAATATATCTGCAACCCTACTCGATCCAATAAATGCAAGTACATCTATCTTTCCTGATGATATGACTGGTGTAATAACTTTCTGCCCCTCACCATAAATAGTATTTACCACACCTGGAGGAAAAGTATCCTTAATAATCTCTAACAAAGGATAATGTAATAAAACACCGAGTTTAGGTGGTTTAAAGATTACAGTGTTACCCATTATCAAAGCTGGTATCAAAGTCGTAAAAGTCTCATTAAGCGGATAATTGAAAGGACCCATACATAAAACAACACCAAGTGGTGATCTCTTAATCCTTCCAATAATATTTTCTTCAATTACAAACTTAGAAGAAGACCTCTCAAGCTCAATTACCGCTTTTATCGTATTATCTATATACTCAATCGTCCTATCAAATTCTTTTAAAGATTCACGAAAAGATTTACCAATCTCCCACATTAGAAGTTTAACGATCTCATCCCTTTTCTCCTGCATCCTACTCTTAAATTCTTCAATATATCTAATCCTCTTTTTAAGGGGCATCAAAGCCCAATCACCTCTACCATTGCTATACGCAGAATACGCAGAGTTTAAAGCTTCCATAGCTTCTTTCTCAGACAGTAAAGGATATGAACCAATCTTTACCTGCTTTAGATTAGAACCTGATCTCACAAAAATTGGTGAAAACACCTCTCTTGTATCTCCATCCCAATTATAAACCTCACCATTCACTACGTACTCTTTTTGGTGAATCTCTTTTTCTATCTTTATATCTCGAGGTATATCTCTTTCCTCAGGAAATATATTAAATACCCTTTCTTTAATCGACATTTAGCCCTCTCCAAAAACGTCCCATCAATATTTAAAAAAGACTCTTATTTCTAACAATAAGACTTGTTACCTCAGAAAAAAAGATGCAATGATTCTAAATATAACTTTAAAATGAAAATAAAAACTATAATCTTCACATAATTTACAATAAAATATTTATAAATTTATGATTTTTTACTTGTCTTTGCATAAAAAGAACTCAACTTCTTTGAAACCTCTGTACTTTTGCAATTCGGACAAACTACACTACTACTCTTACTCTCAAAATCCTTTAAAGAAAGATATACTGTAAAATCTTTACCACACTTTTTACATGTATATTCATATGCTGGCATATTAACCTCCTTTGACCAATATAAGTGTTGGAGATTATATTTAATATAATAAATTATATAATTCCTTGCAAATCATGATAATCTACTGGACCATAAACTGTTAAAGCAAAATACTGTCTCTGAATTGTTCTATCTGCCAATTCTTTCACATCTTCGAGTCTTACAGATTCTATTTCCTTAATCACATCTTTCGGTGAATAGTACCGCCCATAATATATCTCCTGTCTTGCAATATTATTCATTCTGTTACTCGATGACTCCAACCCAAGAATAATATTCCCCTTTACCTGGTTCTTTGCTCTTGTTAAATCATCGTCAGTAATAGAATCTTTTAATCCTTCCATCTCCTTTATTATTAAATCGAGCACTTCTCTAAGTTTTTTTCTACTTACACCTGCATAAACTCCAAATACACCTGTATCAAAATAGGATGCAACAAACGAATAAATTGAATAGGCAAGTCCTCTCTTCTCTCTTATTTCCTGGAACAAGCGAGAACTCACACCTGCGCCTAAAATCGTATTTAATAAATAAAGATTATAACGTTCCTTGCTTGCCTGTGGTAAACCTTTAACGCACAAGCATAAATGAGCTTCTGTAAGTTCTTTCTTATATACTTCTATCCTATTATTAAATACAGGTACTATACCCTTTTTGGGTTCTGACCCTCTCCTTAGATCACAAAAATATTTATCCAGAAGATTAACTACGTTATCACAATCAAAGTTTCCAGCACATGAGATAACGATATCTTTTACTCCATAGTATTTCTTTATATGCGAAAGTAAATCCTCCCTTGTAAAAGACTTAATTGTCTCCCTTCTGCCAAGTACAGGTTGTCCAAGTCCTTCATCACCCCATATAGTCTGATTCGAAAGGTCATGTATATAATCATCCGGCATGTCTTCTACCATTTTTATCTCTTCTTTAATAATCTTCTTTTCTTTCTCAATGTCTTCTTCAGGAAAGGTCGAGTTCAAAAATATATCACTAAGCAAATCAATTCCTTTTTCATAATACTCGTCGAGCAGCTTCACATAGAAAGTTGTAGTCTCCCTTGACGTAAATGCGTTAAGTTCTCCACCAAGAGAGTCAATCTCAATCGCTATATCCTTAGCCGTACGTTTTTTTGTACCCTTAAAAAACATATGCTCAAGAAAATGAGATATACCATTCTTCTCTCGAGGCTCGTATCGCGAACCAATCTTAACCCATATACCAATTACAAAAGACCTCATATTTTTAAGTACTTCCATTACTACAGGAAGGCCATTACTAAGGTACCTTTTATGGAACATATTTTATTTTAACTTATTATATGTTTTTGTTAAACTTAATATATTATTTATAAAATGCCTTGTAATCCGAAATCCATGCAAGATATCATTTTAATAAAAGGAGCAAGAGTACATAACCTTAAAAATATTGACCTTGTAATACCAAGAGAATCAATTACTGTTATTACAGGTCCTTCAGGTTCTGGAAAGTCTTCTTTAGCCATTGACACAATCTATGCCGAAGGTCAGAGAAGATATGTTGAAAGTCTTTCTGCATATGCAAGACAGTTTATACAACAATTAAAGAAACCTGATGTAGACTATATCGAAGGTCTTTCCCCATCTATTGCAATTGACCAAAAAACAATCACAAAAAGCCCGAGATCAACAGTAGGTACAATAACAGAAATTTATGATTATCTAAGAGTATTGTTTACAAGAATTGGGAAACAGTATTGCTTCAAATGTGGTTTAGCAATAACTAAACAAGAATCATCCGATATCATAAATTCTATAATGTCATTACCTAATGATACTAAAATACAAATACTCGCCCCTATTGTAAGAGAGAGAAAAGGTGAATACAAAAAAGAATTACAACAGATGAGAAACGAAGGGTTCATCCGCGCACGTATTGACGGTAAGATCTATGACCTCACTGATAATATAGTTCTCAATAAATATAAACGACATACAATTGAGGTAATCATAGACCGCCTCAAAATCAAGCAAGGTATTGAAAGACAACTAAAGGATTCTATAGATACAAGTCTAAAATATTCTAATGTTGTCGTTATAAATATACCTGATAAAAAAGAAGACATCATATTTTCCAAAACATCAGTCTGCCCTAAATGTGGTATAAGTTATCCAGAATTGAATCCGATGATCTTCTCATTTAACAGCAAACAGGGGGCATGTCAAAGATGCAATGGACTTGGATTTGAAAATCTCAAAGAAGATTCTATCGACTTAGAAAATTATTCAACATGTAAACAGTGTATGGGGACAAGATTAAATGAATGGGCACTTAGCGTAAAGATTGAGGGCTTTAACATCGCAGAAATCTCTGAAATGACTGTAAAAAATTTGATAAGTTTTTTCGAAAACCTAAGATTAAGCGAGAGAGAAGAAATAATATCATTTAGAATTATAAAAGAGATCAGAGATAGACTAAAATTTTTAAATGATGTAGGGCTCAGCTATCTGACTTTAAACAGATCTTCAATGACACTATCAGGTGGGGAAGCACAAAGGATAAGACTTGCAACACAACTTGGTTCTTCACTCACTGGTGTCCTCTACATAATGGACGAACCAAGTATTGGCATGCACCCAAAAGACTGTATTAAACTCTTAAAGACTTTGTCTTCAATAAGAGATGCAGGAAATACAGTTATAATAGTTGAACATGATGAAAATACTATTCTCTGGGCGGACTATATCGTTGATATGGGTCCTGGTTCAGGCATAAATGGTGGTAATATAGTAGCATTTGGAAAACCAAACGACATCATAAAAGACAAAAACTCCTTGACAGCAAAGTATCTAAGTGGTGAGTTATTCATCCAAATACCTCAAACGAGGAGAAGACCAAAAGACTTTATCTATATATTAGGAGCGAGTGAATTTAACCTGAAAAATATCGATGTAAAAATACCTCTTGGTACTTTTACATGTGTTACTGGCGTCTCTGGTTCTGGCAAAAGTACACTAATTTTTGAGATTCTTTACAAGACGTTACATAACTACATCTATAAAACAAATTTGAAACAAGGCAGGCACAGGGAAATTATAGGCTTAGAAAAGATAAAAAGGATTATAAGCGTCGACCAATCTCCAATGGGGAAAACACAAAGATCAAATCCTGCAACATATACTGGCATATTTTCTTACATAAGAGAATTGTTTTCAAAAGTCACAGATGCAAGAATCAGAGGTTATTCACCATCAAGGTTTAGTTTTAACGTACCTGGTGGTAGATGCGAGACATGCAAAGGTGAAGGCCTAAAAAAAATAGAGATGCACTTTCTCCCAGATACCTATATTCCATGTGATACTTGTAAAGGCAAAAGATATAACAAGGAGACCCTTGATATTAAGTATAAAGGTAAAAATATTGCAGATATCCTTGAATTGACTATCTCTGAGGCATCTGATTTCTTCTCGCCTATACCTATAATAAAACAAAAACTTGATGTCCTTGTTGATGTAGGGCTCGGTTACCTTCAGCTTGGTCAACCTGCTTCTACACTATCAGGTGGAGAAGCACAAAGAATAAAACTTTCAAAAGAGCTGTCAAAACACCCAAAAGGTCATACATTATACATACTCGACGAACCCACTACAGGCCTACATTTCTCAGATATTGAAAAACTTCTAAATGTTATAAACAAACTCGTAGATGCTGGCAATACAGTAATAGTTATTGAACACCATCTTGATATAATAAAATCAGCGGACTATATCATAGACCTTGGTCCCGGTGCTAGTGAAGAAGGAGGGAAAATAGTTGCAGAAGGTACACCTGAAGAAGTTGCATCTTGTCCACATTCACATACTGGTCGTTACCTAAAAACAAAACTCTTTAGTGATAAACATATATATTCCAAAACTTTAAACGAAATTTGCTCAAAAACTTTTTAATCATGCAAAAAAAAATATCCTTTTTCTTTCTCTCAATATTTCTCATAAACACCTTAGCATGTTCGCTTGAGAATAAAAAAATGTTTAAAAAAACTAAGTTCTTAATGGATACAGTTGTTACAATCACCGTAATATCAAATTCTGAGCAGGAGGCAAACATTGCTATCGATAAAGCTTTCTTAGAAATAGAGAAGATAGAAAAGTTGACAAATATCTTCTCAAAAAATAGTGAAATCAACAACCTAAATAGATATGCGGGTTTAAAAAGATTAAAGGTCTCAGATACACTATACAATATTATAGAGTTATCATTAAATATTTCTCAAATGACTCAAGGTGCCTTTGACATAACGATAGGTTCCATCACGTCTTTATATGATTACTACAAAAAAATAAAGCCTGACGAAGATACAATAAAAAAGAGACTTAAACTTGTTAATTACAAAGATATCATCCTCGATAAGAACAATAAAACAGTTTTTTTAAAAAATAAGGGTATGACCATAGATTTAGGTGGAATTGCTAAAGGATACGCAGCTGATAAGGCAGTTGAATCTTTAAAAGAAAACAATATCAAATCAGGTCTCGTTGCGATTGCTGGAGATATAAAATCCTTTGGCTTAAAACCTAACAACAAACCATGGAAAATTGGGATAAGAGACCCACGTTCAAAGAATAAAGAGGACCTTCTTACAGCAATCGACCTAACAGATATGTCAATATCAACATCTGGAAACTATGAAAGATTTTTTATCTCCGAAGGTAAAAGATATCATCATATTATATCACCTTTCACAGGTCTACCAGCCTCAGAATGTCAAAGTGTTACAATTATTGCAAAAGATTGTTACCTAACCGATTCCCTTGCTACAGGCATATTTGTTATAGGTCCTAAAAATGGCTTAAAACTTCTTGAAGATATGGGCTATGAAGGAATCATCATCGATAAAGATGGAAAATTATTCATAACACAAGGTTTAAAGAAAAAACTTGAACTTTAAAAGCATTTTTGAAAATTCTAAACCCTTAGATTACTTCATTTTTATATTCTTAATCATCTTTTCTCTATTTGGTATTTTAATCACAAGACAAATAAAAACGGATAACAGCAATGTTTATATCGAAGTAGATGGAAAGCTTATATACATCTTACCAATCAATAAAGATAAGAAGATACTTGTTAAAGGTGCTCTTGGTTTAACGGAAATTGAGATAAAGAATAAAATGGTTAGAATTGTCGATTCACCATGCAAAAACAAAAATTGTGTTAAACAAGGCTGGATAAATAAAGGAACTATTATATGTCTTCCAAACAGAGTAATAGTAAGAGTCGGGAATGACAACAAACACAAAATAGATGGCTTCACAGGATAGATATAGAATAGTTTTACTCTCAACATATGCTATAGGTCTTCATAGTATAGAAAACCTGCTACCGAGTCCTCTACCTTGGCTCCGTCTTGGAATAGCAAACATCATCTCACTTATTACGTTACTACTATATGGTTTTAAACCGGCTATAACAGTAACGCTAATTAGGATAATTGTATCATCTATAATTTCTGGCACTTTTCTTGGACCTGCATTTATTCTGAGTTTTAGCGCTGGTTTATTAAGCACATCAGTTATGGGTATCCTCGCTCAACTTCTACCAAATCTTCTCAGCCCTATTGGAATAAGCATAATTGGTGCATTCTGCCATAATATTACCCAATTACTCCTTGCATACTTTATCTTTATACACAATATCGAGGTAATTTTAATCTTATCTCCAATAATAATACTCTTAGGTACGATAACTGGGGCATTAAATGGTCTTATTACAAATATTATATTTAATAACTTGAAAAAAAGTTTAAAAAGAGTAAAAATGTGAATTGATGAGAATAATTTGTCCTATTTGCAAGAAGATTACAACATGGGAAGAAAATCCATGGAGACCATTCTGTTCAGAAAGATGTAAATTATTAGACCTTGGTAAATGGATTGATGAAGAATACAAGATAAGCATAAAAGAAGAAGATACAATAAAAAAAGAAGAAAATTAATCACATTCTTTATGAAAGGAGTCTAAATTATGACAAAAATAGTTGTAGCAGGTGCAGCTGGGAGGATGGGTAGCAGGATTACAGCTTTATCAAAGGAATATCCAGAACTTCAATTAGTAGGTGCTTTTGAGAGGAAAGGTCACAAAGAAGTTGGAAATGACGTTGGGCTGCTTGTTGGAATAGGGAACATCAATATCCCACTCTTAGATAACCTCGAGTCTATTATTGACAAAACTGACGTTGTAATATCATTCACAAACGTTGAAGCTTCTATCGAACACCTTAAGATATCATCTTCAAAAGGTAAGGCGATGGTTATCGGGACAACTGGATTTACTAAAGATGATATGAAGATAGTTCATAAACTCACCAAAAATATACCATGTGTAATGGCATCAAATATGAGTATGGGGATAAACCTTCTTTTAAAGATATTAAAGGATATTGCAAGTGTACTTGGCGATAGTTACGATGTAGAGATAATAGAGGCACATCACAGAATGAAAAAAGACGCACCAAGCGGTACAGCTTTAAAAATGGCACAAGTTATTGCTGAAGCTTTAAATCGAAACCTCGATGATGTTGCAGTATTTGCAAGAAAAGGCATAATAGGTGAGAGAAAACCAAAAGAGATTGGCATACAGACAATTCGTGCAGGAGATATAGTTGGGGAACATACAGTTATATTTGGAGGTCTTGGAGAAAGAATCGAAATCACGCATAAAGCTTCAAGTAGAGACACATTTGCAAGAGGAGCACTTAGAGCTGCTATGTGGGTTCATAACAAACCAGCTGGATTATATGATATGCAAGATGTTTTAGGTCTTAAATAAATCTAATATACTGACCTAATCCTACCAGTTCTTTTATCTATAATAACTAAATCAACAGGTATATTCTGACTATTAAGTATCTCTGCCTCAAAAAAATTTGGCATTTCTTTTATCCGCCCAATCTTTAAATCTCTCATCTCGCTATTACCATTAGATAAGAAAAACTTCTCAAGCAATAAACGAGCTTCTTGTTCCGTCTTGATATTCCTGCGCGCACCATATGGCTGGTCAATCACACCTTTTGTATAACCTCCATAGACAGGCTGGCAATCTCCCATCCGATGTCTTTGCTGTGCTTCTAAACTATTGACTTGGATGTGCATTAAAAGAAGGGATATTATTATAATTACAACAACATTCCTATCTTTTGTAACCATCATAGATATTATACAATTTTAAAAAAGAGATTGCTTCAATCCTATTGTTATCCCCAGCATTTTTATATCTAAGAAAGGATAGAAGCAATCTCAAAACGTTAATATACTATTACCATTGACCTTTATATTTATGCTCATATCGCCATTTATTATGTTCTCCGCATCCAAAATGTCTATTAGAACCTCTATTAAAACATCCACGTTCAATACCCATATTGTCAGCTATCTTGTGTATCTTAGTCCTTAAATCGATAATCTCCTTCTTCAACTGTGCAATCTTATCAAGGTCTGGTTTTTCTTTTTGATATTCTCTCCGAATTTCAAACCGTTTAGAAATCATCTCATCTCTTATCGGAAGAGTTTCTTTTTGGAACTTTTTAAAAGTACTTGGGTCACTTGAACAAAGACCATTATTTCCCTTGCCAAAATAGTTAGCATAACCATTAGTTACCAACAACAAACCAATAACCAAAACACATAAAATCAAAAACATCCTTTTCATAATTTAACCTCCTTTTGTTTCTTTTCAACTATTATAAAAATTAATCTGTGAAGGATTATTGAAAAAAATATGAATATATTATGAATTTTAATTATCTTCCAAAAATACAGTAAATCTCGAACCTCTCCCAATTTCGCTTTTCACTTCTATCCTACCACCATGTGCTTCGATAAGTTCCTTTGTTATAGCAAGTCCAATTCCAAGACCATCTTCCGATGTTTTATAAAATCTCTCAAAGATAAACGGTATATCCTTTTCTTCTATTCCTCTTCCAGTATCGCTAATCTCTATAAAAGTTCCACCATTAACCTTACCAGCCTTTATAACAACCCTTCCATCCTTTTCAGTCGCATTCAAGGCATTACTTATAAGATTTATCAATACCTGACTTAATTTATCTGGGTCAGCGTATAACCTGACTGACTCGTCACATTCAACCACTAAGGTAACCCCTTTATCATTAAAACTCTTCTCAAACCTTTCTCTTATAATATTCAAAAAAGTTTTTGCCTCAATAGACTCCTTTTTTATATTTAATACACTTGCTTCAGCCCTTGCTATAGCCTCCATGCCTTCCACTATCTTAATCAACCTTAAAGTCTCTTCATAAATAGACATCAAACGTTCTCTGTCAATTTTTATTAAACCATCAATCATGCCTTCAAGTTCTCCTTGCATCGAAGTTAAAGGTGTCCTCAACTCATGAGCTATATTTGTCGTTAATCTTCTCCTTAGAGATTCTTGCATTTCTAATTTAAAAGCCATATTATTAAACGTCCTTGCAAAATCGCTTAATTCATCATCCCCATAAACTTGGACCCTCTTTCCTATCTTTCCCTCCCCTATTTCTTTTGCCGTATTTATAAGCTCATTAATTGGTTTTACCATCCTTTTAGATAAATAATAACTCATTAAAATAGAAATGCCACCAAGTACCACAATAGAAAATATCAAAAATAGATAAGACCTCTCGAGAAAAAGATACTCTTTTTTAATACCGTTCTCAGACGTCAAATCTTTAACATACAATACACCTATATTTCTACCTCCGAGAAAAAGGGGATAAGATGTGAATCTCTTAAGCTCACTATCCTTATCAATTAACTTAAATCTTGTAAGCGCTTCTATCCTTTTTCTCATCAATGGAGTAGCAGAAGCAATAGCATTAATTGTATTCATAATCTCTTTATCACTTTCATCAAAAAGTCTAACTTCAAATCCCATCAAATATGTCAAAACCAAATAATCTTTTATCAAATCAACATTCCAGCTTCCATCCTTTTCATACGATCCCTCGAGAAATGCCATTATTCTATAAATCTCATCCTCTCTAACACCTTCAATATACTTATTAAAATCAGAAATTATTAATTCACGAAATATAAATGCAGAAGAGAGTGATATGAGAGAAACAGCTACAAATAAAACAAAGAGCTTCCCTTGAATAGTTTTAACCATCTATCCTTCCAACAAACTTATAACCTATACCATAAACTGTTTGAATAAATACTGGATTTTTAGGGTCGTCTTCTATCTTTTGCCTTATATTCTTAATATGTGCATCTATACTTCTCTCATAACCCTCAAACTGGTATCCAAGTGCTGAGTCAACTATCTCACCCCTTGTAAATACCCTGCCAGGACTACTTGCTAATAATAAAATAATCTTAAACTCGGTTGGGGTAATCATTACCACTTTACCATTCTTTTTTATCTCATAATTTGCCGTATCAATCACTAAACTCCTATCATTAAAACTCATTACAACCTTTGATGTATCTATCTTCTTCTGAGCTCTTTTAAGAACAGCCTTTATTCGAGCTACTAACTCTCTTGGACTGAATGGCTTTACAATATAATCATCGGCACCAAGTGCAAAGCCTGCTATCCTCTCCTCCTCAGAAGACTTAGCTGTTAACATTATAATTGGAAAGTCTCCAATCTCTTTCATCTCTTGACATACTTCTTCCCCACTCATATCAGGCAACATAAGATCAAGAATGACAAGTAATGGAGGTTCTTTCAGGGCAAACTCTATGGCATCTCTACCTTTCTCAAAACTTATTACCCTAAAACCCTCATTCTCAAGATAGACTTTAACAATTTTAGCTATCTTTCTGTCGTCTTCTACAATTAATATTGGGAATACCATTAGATATAAAATACTATTTTTTTATATTTCATTCAATGTTACCAAATTATGTGTTTTTGTAAAATACATAACGATGTTTATACATTTCCTACTTATTATCTATTCTCTCTAAATAACCCCAAAATATTGCAGATGTTACAGGATAATTCTATTTTTTAAAATTACTTATTAAATCACTTAAAATAATATATATGGACCTTAAGGCACTTCTTATCAATCCATGGTGTTACGATTTTTCTGCAGTAAATCTCTGGTCGCGTCCTCTCGGCCTTATAAAAGTCGCCGAATATCTAAGTCAGTTTAACATTAACATAAGATATATAGATTGTATGGATATATTTAAAGAAAAAATGTTCGGAACTGGCAAATATCCAAGAGAAATTATCGAAAAACCAGATATACTTAGTTCAATCCCGCGTTATTATAAAAGGTACGGGCATAATATTGAGTTTATATCAAAAAGAATAGAAGAAAACCTCCCTTGCGATTTCATACTCATAACATCCATCATGACATACTGGTATCCTGGTATCCAAAAGATAGTAAAAATCATAAAATCATATACTAAAACAACACCTATAATTCTCGGTGGAATATATGCTACAATCTGTAGAGAACACGCATCGACGAATATCAATGCCGATTACGTATTTAGCGGCAGTATAGATGATAGACTCATCAAGATCCTTAGTAAATTCAATATCTTATTAGACAAGGATAAACCCCCTAAAAGATATTACGAACTTCCTTTATACGAAAAACATCCATTCGGTATATTAATGACAAGCAAAGGGTGTCCTTTTGAATGTTCATACTGTGCCTCAAAAATTTTATCCCCATCATTCACACAATATGAACCTTATGAAGTTATAAAAGACATAAAAGAGATGACTAAACGTGGCGTTATAGACTTTGCATTTTACGACGATGCTTTACTTTTTAATTCAGATAATCACATAAAAATAATATTAAAAGAACTTCTAAATGAAAATATTAATGTGAGATTCCATTGTCCAAATGGTCTACATGCACGATACATAGACGATGAACTTGCCTATCTTATGAGAAAGAACAATTTTAAAACAATACGATTGAGTCTTGAAACAATTAATGATGATAGAAACAAGCAGACAGGTGGAAAGGTTGATGTTAAAACGTTCGTTCAAGCTGTAAATACTTTAAAAAAATACGGTTTTTCAAAGGAAGAAGTTGGAGCTTATTTAATGTATGGGCTTCCGGGACAAAGTTTAGAAGAGGTGAAAGAAGGTATTGACTTTCTAAAAAGTCTTGGAATAAGGATAAATCTAACAGAATTTTCACCCATACCTAAAACAAAAATTTGGATGGAACTAAAAGAACTCGGTACAATAAACGATGATACAGATCCACTTCTAACGAATAATAGCATATTTTATCTTCTTTTTAGTAATTATAACATCGAAGAAATAGAAAAGATTAAATTAGATGTAAAAAACTATAACAGTAACAAGTAAAATTTTCAAATCTTCTCGAGAACAAATAACAATTGTTTTTCTACAACAAAATCATTCAATTTTACACAAATCTCTGTTATCTGTGCATCAAAAGGTGCAACTATTGCATTTTCCATCTTCATAGCCTCGAGGTTGGCAATCTCCTCACCTTTATGCACAATATCACCAACCTTTAATGTTCCTCTTTCAGGATTACCTATCCTCCATATATTACCATTAATTGGCGCTCCAATCTCGTTAGGAAATCTTGCTATTCTAATTTCGACCTTCTTAGCTCTTGGGGTCTCGACAGCATATACCCTTGTCTTATTGTTTACGCGCATAACAACATGTATAATCCCTTCATGTTCTGCCCCTATAGAAACAAGTTCTATACAATAAGGCTTCCCCCACAACTCAAAATCAACCTTATCACCTGGCTTCTTAAGGCCCTCTCTCCATACATTTGTGGGCAAAACAAGAGGCGCTTCTCCATATTTCTCTCTAAACTCGAACATCTCAAGTGCGTCCTTGGGATGCATAAGATAAATAATATACTCTTCTTCCGTAGGAGCCCTCCCAATATGTTCTGACAATTCCTTCCTAATCTTTTCAAGATCATCATCAGCCAAAGATTCCAATGGGGAGAGTTCTATTCTCTCCTTAATCTTTTTTTCCCACTCATCACCAAACGCACTTTTATAAACCCATTCAGGTGGCCAACCCATAGGTAACATACCATAATGACCAAGTATCAAATTTTTGAAATCCCCTGGTGCATTTTTAAAAAGACCAAGCAATTCTTCTTGTTCAGCCTTCTCCATAGCATCAAAATCAAGCGATTTTTCCTCTATAAATTTATTCAACAAATCTATTAAATGTTTTACTCCTGCCTCACCTTTTGCCTTAGCATATTTATTAACTATTCCGCTACAAGTTACCCATGTTATCTGCGAACCCGGAGTAACATCAAAATAATGAATAATCTTGTTATACAACGACATAACCTTTAAGATTGCTGGCATAAGGTGAAGAAAACCACTCTTTTCAGCCTGTTCAAAAGAGCTCGGAAATGCTCCACCTGGCATCTTATGATATACGACAGTGTGATCAAATCCTTTAAAAGGTGATTCAGCCCAATCATAAAAGCCTATCCATTCTCTCACTTTCTGAACAGCTAATTCTGCCTCTTTTCTATTAAGATTCACCGGTATACCCATTTCTTCAAAATAGGCTTGTACACCAAGTATTGGTGAATGGCCATAAAATCTCACGAGTGAATCCTCTTCTACGTCAAATATCTTAGCACCTGATTTAGCTGCAGAAAAAAGGGCAGGCATCGCAAGACCATCAGTTATATGCCTATGGTATTGGACTACTAAATCAGGGTATTTCTGTTTAATAGCATCAACAATCTCTCCAACCCATTTGACACTACCGACACCAGCCATATCTTTTATGCATAAGATAATCTCATCGGTACCACCGCATAAATCAACTATATCCTTAACCACACCAAGATAATATTCTTTTGTTGTCCAATTAGCCATCGTAAAAGAGATTGCAGGTTCAAAGAGTCTTCCCCTCTTCATTACACATTCAGCGACAGCACGCATATTCCTCACATCATTTAAAAAAGAAAAGCATCTCCACACATCAATATCAACCCTTGACACCACATATTCAATAACATTTTTAGGGTATGGTCTATATCCCCAGAGATTCGTTTCTCTTACAAGAGTTTGCAAAAGGACATTAGGCATCTTTTCCCTTAAGATATTTATCTCTTCAAATGGGCTCTCTCTCCTATTCATTATCCCCACATGCCATCTTGCACCACCATGACACTCTGCACTGAAAAGACCCATCTTGTTATAATAAGGTGCAAGTGTTGCAAGATCATAAATCCTATGCCTATTTTTATAGTCAGATTGGCCTGCATCGCGCATACCAACAGACGTAAAACAAACACCATTCAAGTCGCGCACTGCCTTTACAATCTCACGTGCGCTCATCCCAGGCTTAACGAATATATAATCTTTTTCCTCATTCATAATCCTTGACACCTACATCCATTTTTGTGGTCCAAGTGCTGAAATTTCAGCGACATATCTTGCAATCTTAAGAACTTCATCCTCACTATCTTTTTCTCTGAACATCGATATTAATTCACTCATATGTTCTTCAAGAAAACGTGTAGAGAATTCACCAGAAATAAACTTAGGATGTCTAATTATACTCAATAAAAGTGGAGCAAGTGTCTTTACACCCTCAACCCTTAAATTTCTGCTCAATGCCCTATCCATCACCCTGATAGCATCACTTCTGTCAGAACCAGCAGAAATTAACAACATAAATAAAGAATCATAATATGGTGGTATATCAGCCCCTTCATAAACACCTGATGCAATTCTGACACCAGGACCATGCGGGATTTGTAAACGTGTAATCTTCCCAAAAGATGGGCTGAATGTCTTCGGGTCTTCAGCGTTTAAACGCACCTCAAGCGCCCACCTATTTGGATGTATGTCAGCCTGCTTGAATGGTAGTTTTTTACCCATTGCTATGTCTATCATAAGACCAACTATATCAACACCTGTAATCAATTCTGTTATCCCATGTTCTACTTGTAACCTCGTATTTACCTCGAGAAAATAAAATTTTTTCGAAACAGAATCAAAAAGAAATTCTACAGTACCAGCAGAAGAATAACTTATCTCCCTCATTAATCTCGTTGCAGTAAAACATATCTCCTTCCTTAAATCATCATTTATTGAAGGCGAAGGTGCTTCTTCTATAATCTTCTGATTTCTCCTTTGAATAGTACATTCTCTTTCATATAGATGCACTATATTTCCATACTCATCACCAATAATCTGCACCTCGATATGTCGACCCAACTCAATATATTTTTCGGCTAATATCCTGTCATCCCCAAAAGCTTTTAATGCTTCAGACTTAGCCTGTGCAAACGCTACAGGTAACTCCTCTCTGCTCGATACCTTAACCATCCCTTTTCCACCACCCCCAGCAACAGCTTTAAGCATTATAGGGTAAGAAACCTTTTCATTCTTCATCCACTTTTCTATCTCTTCTATACTCTTCACATCCATAATACCTGGAATAGTGGGGACGTTAGCCTTTTGTGCAAGTCTTTTCGCCTCTATCTTATCACCCATTAATCTAATAATCTCAGGTGGTGGTCCAATCCAGGTTAAACCGGCATCTATAACCATCTTTGCAAACTTGTAATTCTCAGCAAGAAAACCCCAACCAGGGTGTATAGCATCGGATTTCGTCTGTAAAGCAGCATTTATCATTTTTTCCATATTAAGATAAGACTCAGCTGGTGGTGCTTCTCCTATATGAATAGCAGAATCAGCCATAAAAACATGGTGAGCAAGACGATCTGGGGTACTATACACTGCAGTAGTAAGTATCCTCCTATCCCTGCAAGTATGCATTATCCTTACTGCAGTCACACCCCTATTAGCTATAAGGACCTTCTTAATCTCTTTTTTCATAATATTATTCGAAAGTTGTAAAGTAAATTTTAACATAATTTCTAATAAAGATTGTATAATAAATTATTTTTAAAGATACTCAATTGAATATTAATTATGAGGTGGTAATATGACCATAACTGAAAAGATACTCGCAATTCATGCTGGTAAGAAAGAAGTTACAGCAGGTGAATTAATTAACGCAAAGGTTGACTTAATTCTCGCCAATGACATAACAGCACCAATAGCAATAAAAGAGTTTAGCAAGATTGGAGTAAAGAGTGTTTTTGATAATACAAAGATAGCACTTATCCCAGACCATTTTGCACCACAAAAAGATATAAAATCAGCTGAACAGTGCAAGATATTAAGAGAATTCGCCAAAGAACACAATCTTAGTTTATATTTTGAAGTTGGCAGAATGGGAATAGAACATGCTTTATTACCAGAGGAAGGTTTAGTTGTTGCAGGAGATTGTATAATTGGTGCAGATAGTCATACTTGTACATATGGAGCATTAGGAGCATTCTCGACTGGTGTTGGTTCTACAGACGTCGCAGCAGCAATGGCAACGGGTGAATGTTGGTTTAAAGTTCCTGAATCCATGAAGTTCATATATTATGGAAGATTAAATAAGTGGGTTGGTGGAAAAGACATAATACTTCATACCATTGGAGACATTGGTGTAGATGGTGCCCTTTATAAGTCAATGGAATTTACAGGTGAGACAATTTCTAACCTTCCAATGCATGCGAGATTCACAATATGCAATATGGCAATCGAAGCTGGTGGTAAAAACGGCATTATAGCTCCTGACAAAATAACAAAAACATACTTAGAAAAAAGAGCTAAAAGGCATTATAAATTCTACAAATCAGATGACGACTCAAATTATGTCGATGTAAAGGAATATGATTGTAGTAAAATTCCACCTCTCGTCGCTTGTCCTCATCTTCCATCCAATGTAAGACCTGCTACAGAACTATACGATATAAATATCGACCAAGTCGTTATAGGTTCATGCACAAATGGTAGGTTTGAAGATTTATTAGAAGCTGCAATGGTAATAAAAGGTCACAAAGTTAACCCCAACGTTAGAATGATTGTAATACCAGCAACTCAGAAGATATACCAAAAGGCTTTAAAAAAGGGGTTAATCGACATATTCATTCAAGCAGAAGCTGTTGTCTCCACACCGACATGTGGTCCATGTCTTGGCGGACACATGGGTATACTTGCTAAAGGAGAAAGGGCTATTTCCACAACCAATAGGAACTTTGTTGGCAGGATGGGGCACCCGGAAAGTGAAGTTTATCTTTCCAATCCAGCAATCGCTGCAGCGTCTGCCGTCTTAGGAAGAATAGGAACTCCTGAGGAATTAGGTTTATAGATTATGGTCGAAGACAGGTTAAAAGAGTTAGGTATAGAAATTCCACCTTGGCATAAACCATTAGGTTTATACCTGCCTTATATAGAAATTGGAAATCTTATATTTTTAAGCGGAATCCTCCCTCTTAAAGAAGGAGAACTCCCTAAGAAAGGTATAGTAGGACAAAATATTACTATCCCTGAAGCTCAAGAATATGCAAAGATAACTGTTATAAATGCACTTTCAATCTTGAAAGCTCATCTTGGAGACCTAAATAAGATAAAAAGATGCATAAAAATGACTGGATATATAGCATCAGCACATAACTTCTATGACCAACCTTTAGTGTTAAACTCTGCATCGAATCTATTAATTGAGATATTTGGAGACGCCGGCAAGCATGCTCGATCTGCTATTGGAGTTAACGTTCTACCACTTAATTCACCCTTAGAATTAGAATTCATCTTTGAGATACATTGAAATCTTATATTTCACCTCTTTCAATAACTCTTAAAAATGCTTGAACAACTTCCGGATCAAACTGTGTCCCTATGCATCTTTTCAACTCATATATAGCATATTCTTTAATTGCTGCATTCCTATATGGTCTATCCGATGTTATAGAATCAAAAGAATCTACAACACATATTATCCTCGCCATCAACGGTATCTCGTCTCCTTTTAAACCATCTGGATAACCTTTTCCATCAAAGCGTTCATGATGATGTCTTATAACCGGCAATAAATGTTCAAGTTGTTTTATAGGTTTTAATATTTCTTCACCTTTTATAGGATGTTGATTAATAAGGTAATACTCCTCAGGTGTTAACTTAAGAGGTTTGTCGAGTATTATGTCATACGTTCCAATCTTACCTATATCATGTAGTAAAGCTGCATTCTTCAAATCTCTTAATTTATCCTCTCCAAATCCAAGCTCCTTTGCAATTGCAATTGAGTAATCTGTAACCCTGTCAGAATGACCTTTTGTCCATGGACTTTTTGCATCTATTGCATTTACAAAGGCGCGGACAAGACCATCAAAAAGTATCTCGAGTTCCTTGTATGAAGATCCAAGATCTTTAAGAATATTAAAAAAGGCATCTCTACTATCAACAAGTTTTTTCTCTTTATTTTTAAGATCCGTAATATCAACAATCGTAATAACTCCTGCATCTATATCTTCCGATTCTTTATAGATTGGTGTTGATTGTATCATAAGATACTTACTCAATTTATCGCAAAAATATTCTATTGCTTCATCCTTATGTGTCACCATTGATTTTAAAAATGGGCAAGCTTTATAAGGTTCCTCTTTTCTATAAAGAAAAGTATAATACTTTTTACCAACAATATCTTTATAGTCCATGCCATAAAAATCTGAAATATACTTGTTGACCCTCAAGATTGACATATCACTACTAACCAATATAACTCCACATGGCATCGCATCAAAAGTAGCCTTCCATTCCCCTAATACTTTCTCAAGACGCTTCCTGTATTCAATCCTCGCACTGATATCCTTTACAATGCTCCTACTCTTCACAAAATTACCATCCTTATCAAAAACGGCTGAAGAACTAAACAATAGTGGTAAAATTGATCCATCTCTTCTTTTTAAAGAACATTCCAAATCTTCAATATCTTCATTATTTATCGACTTTGACAAAATCTCCTTCCCTTTATCTTCTACAACCTCTAATATATTCAACTTATTTATCTCTTCATACTTATAATCCTGATAACCGAGCATCTTAACAAAGGTTCTATTCATATCCACTATAGTCCCATCCTTAGTAAAGGAACAGTAACCTACAGGTGCATTCTGATATAAATCAAAATATTTCTCTTCACTTATTCTTAAATTGTCTTCTATTTTTTTACTTTCTGTTATATCTTCATACATAACAACTATGGTTCTATCTTTCATCCTACCACCAATCACTGACGCACTCACATGACACATAATCTCTTTACCATCCCTTCTCATACAAGGGAATTCATAGCTGTAAGTATTCTCTTTTTCAAGGATTGGATAAAATATATTCGCAATCTCTTCAAATTCTTCTTCTGTCCTATAGAATATCCTTGTACTCTTACCTATTATCTCATTGGGTTTCCAACCAAATACCTTTTCAACAGCACCATTCGCAAAAAATATCCTTCTGTTTCTAAGACCTACAACTACATGTGGAATAGCCCTTAATACAGATTCTGTCATCTCAAGAAGACCTCTCAACAACCTCTCTGACTTCTTCTGCTCAGAAATATTACGCATAATGCAATATATATAAGTAGGTCTTTTATTTAGAAATTTACTACTTGCATTAATTTCAACAAACAGTCTCTTACCCTTCTTTGTTAACAATTCCGTTTCCATTCTATGTATCTTTTTACCAGATATTAGCTCTTTTAATACCTTATCGCATTCATCTTGACTTTTGCCATATAAGATATCTTTTATCTTGAGTTTTCTTAATTCTCTCCTCTCATATCCAAGATTTTTTAACCAAGAACGATTAACATACAAAAAACTACCATCTGACTTAATAATCTGAACGAGATCGCTTGTATTCTCGATAATATCTTTAAATAAGTCCTTCATAACTATACTTATCTCTTAAGCATGTTTATAGATACATGAATTATCTTTTCTTCTTTAAGATTAAACCATTAGTTCATAATTTTTTAATTATTTCAAACTTTTTAGAAAAAAAACTTTTTACTATATTAAGATTCTGATTTAAATTGATTTAGAAACTCAATCTTATTGACTTTCTATCTTTTCCAACAGTAATTCTTCATCAATTGGCTTCTCAATGATACAAAATATATCTTTCTCGTTTAAGACTTTAATAATCTTACCGAGATATGGATATCCAGTAATAACAATAATCTTTACATCATCATCCTTTTTGATAATATCAATGAATCGCTTACCATCTATATTTGGAAGGACAACATCAAGTATAATAGCTGAATATTTATTCTTAACGTAAAGACTCAAAGCATCACTCCCATCTTTAGCGATATCTACTTGATATCCTTTACCTTCAAGAAAATATTTAAGCGAATTTCTTATATAAGGGTCATCATCAACAACAAGAATCTTCTTCATAACTCTATAATTATAATAACTTTTTAACTAATTTTTATTTTATAAAATAATATTATTATTTATCAACAAATAAAGATAAATTTGTTACGTAAATATCATTTATGTACTATTTGTAAAGATTGCACTAATTGCGTTCTTTGCGTTTATTGCGTTTGTAGCGTTTATTGCGTTTTTTAAAAACGGCATAGCGCAGAGCGGAAAAGGCTGAAAGGTAGGTGGCAATAACTCAATTTATGAAACAAAATCACGGGTCTTCATTACTGAGGCTGAAGTCGAAGCGTAAGCCTCAGGTATATTAAAGGTTGGATGTATAGTGCAGACATTGCTCGAAGATTTATTTAACTCGATGGGACTATTGGAGAAACTGAATAGTGTGCTTATAATGTATTTGTTAAGTGATAATAAGGATATTCATGAGGTTATACATAGACGTTACTTAAGGTATCGAAAAATAAATCTTCTCGCAACATCTGCACTATATTAGGTTTAAGTTATGGATGAAGGGGTGGTTAGGTAGTTTATTTTGTTTCAGAAATTGAGTTATTGCCATTGTTTTGGTTTTATTATATAAGGTTGGGTGTATAATGCAGATATTGTTGAAGAATTTATCTTTCGATACACTAAATCAAGAATCACCCGATTCATTCAAACTTACTTATAAATTACTCCCATTTTCGTTTAAAATAAATATTATGTCTAAAAATAATAAGTCTGAGATTTCTATTAAACTAAAAGGCATATCACAAGAGCATTATAGATTTGAAGATATCACCTCAAAGATCGAACACCACAAACTATTTGGAAATTCTTTAAATGATATGAGAGAAAAATCATCTTATGAAGACACACTTTCTCATATTAAAGATATATTCATTAAATACAACACGATAAAAGTAACAAACATATCTTTACTAATAAATAACAACATCAAAAAGATAAGCCCATTTATACAAAGCTTTAATGACAATATATGCTCATCATGTGATGACATATGCTGTAAGGCAGAACATGGTTATTACAACTTTGAAGATTTTATATACCTTACATCCTTAAATATAACTCCTCAGGAGATAAACTTCAATCTTAACAAAGATGACCCATGCCAATTTTTAGGTAAGAAAGGCTGCTCTCTTCCAAGAGAAATAAGACCTTCGGGTTGTAACTGGTATTTCTGCGAAAAACTCCTTCTACAAATGGAATCACATCCTGAGTATACATACTTTTACGAGATATTCACAGAAACTGCAGACCTATGGTTACTAATGGTAAAAGAATTTTTAAGTTATTGTGAACCCTAACAAATGGCAAAACCAGTCGTAGTAATAGTTGGTAGATCAAATGTGGGAAAATCTACTCTATTCAATCGTATAACAAAAACCAAATCAGCGATTGTTGAAGACCTACCAGGTGTAACAAGAGACAGAAACTATATCGATGCTGAATGGGATAATAAAAAGTTCACAGTTGTCGATACAGGAGGTTTTTACTTAGAACCTCCAGACGAAATATTTTCTCAGGTTAAAGAGCATGCTTTATTTGCAATAGAAGAAGGAGACGTAATAATACACTTACTTGATGGCAAAGAAGGCCTTAAACCATCTGACTTTGAATTAGCAAAACTCTTAAGGAGTTCAGGCAAAAAAGTCCTGTGGGTTGTTAATAAGATTGACGCACCATCCCGTGAAGATAGAATAATCGATTTTTATTCCTTGGGAGTTGATAAAATATGGCCAATCTCTGCACTAACAGGATATGGATATGATGATTTTATGGAACACCTCACCTCAATACTTCCATCATCAATACCTGAAACCTCCGAATTCCCCAAGGTAGCAGTAGTAGGAAGACCAAATGTTGGGAAGTCAACCCTTATTAATACATTAATCGGTAAAAAGAGAATGATAGTGAGTGCAACTCCAGGAACAACAAGGGATTCGATAGACACTGTCTGTACATACTATGGTAAAAAATATATTCTAATAGACACTGCAGGTTTAAGAAAGAAGAGTAAGATTGGATATTCAATCGAAAGATTTGCAATGATAAGGGCTCTACGGAGTATTCAAAGATGTGATATAGCACTCTTAGTATTAGATGCAAATGAAGGAGTAGTAGAGCAAGATAAGCAGATTGCTAATATCGTGAATGAATATGGAAAAGGAGCGATATTTTTGTTGAATAAATGGGATATGGTAGAAGATCCAGAATTTGCTTACAAGAGATTAATAAACGAACTATATAGAAAAATATGGTTTATGGATTATGTGCCAGCACTTACTATCTCAGCCATTGAGAAAAAAAGGGTTACAAAAATATTCCCAATTATAGACGAAATAATAAGTGAACGTAAAAAAAGGATTCCAACGCCACAACTTAATAAATATTTTGAAGAAGTCCTGTCAACGATTAATCTGCCGCTTTATAAAGGGAAACAAGTAAAGATGTATTATATTACACAAGTAGAGATAGAGCCACCTACCTTCATCATATTTTGTAACTATCCATCCGCCATAAAAGATACATATATAAGATACATGGAAAAAATATTAAGAAGCAAATTCACATTCAAAGGCACACCAGTAAAAATATACATAAAACAAAAAGACTTTAAAAATGAAATATCTTAATATAATTTTTAAAAGTTTCGTCGACTTCTTTAAGGATGGTGGTATAATGCTCGCTGGTTCTCTCTCATACTTCATAATGATGGCATTTATTCCTCTGTGTATATTTTTATTCACAATCCTTGGGTATATACTCGGACATTATCAAGGTGTTTATGAATTTCTCCTCTTTAGAATGGTTAATTTTTTCCCAGATGTCGCATCAGGAATTACAAAAGAGATAGCCAAACTTATACAATTTAAAGGTATCGGGACTGTCAGTTTATTGCTCTACGCAATTCTATCTTACCAAGTATTTGCTTCGATTGAAAATGCATTAAATATCATATTCGAAATCAAAAAGAAAAGGATGCTAATATGGTCAATACTGATATCAATGCTTATAATCACATTAATAATCTTAATATTATGTATATCCTTTATTGCAACATCTCTCATACCGTTAATAAAGGCACTTAAAAAAACCTTTCCAAATATACATGTTGGAATCATAACCTTTTTCTTGATTAGATACGCAATACCATTCCTGATAATCTTTCTTCTTGTTTTCATATCTTATACCTTCTTCCCTAAGATAAAAGTAAAGATTTCTTATGCACTGATTGGATCTTTATTCACAAGCATACTACTGGAAATCGCCAAAAACATATTTACTTGGTACGTCGGCTCTGTAATAAAGTTCGGTTCGATATACGGTCCCTTAACTGCATTCATAATATTCCTTCTATGGTTATTTTATTCTTCATGCATCTTCCTTATAGGAGCAGAACTCGTACACAATTTAATTACATATAAGAAGAAATGACAAACCTCTTTATCCATTTATTCTGAATAAAAAACCATAAAAAACAAATAAAAATAGTTACTATACAACTACATTAAATATAACAATTAAAATACGAACTCTTAAGAAAATATTTAAAAAAGCTTTATTAAGGATTGCGCATGAATTTGCCCAAAATAAACTTCATCTCTATCTATCAAGTATCAATTTATCTTTTTACTTCCAATAATACTACTGTATAACCTCCCCAACTCTTTTGCATCTTCAGAAATTGTCCTTACTGGTTTAATATTTTTTCTGAAACTATCTATCATTTCTGGTTTAGTTATAACATTAACAAGTTTCGCTGCAAGGTCAATAAAATCACCTGGCTCAAACAGTAGTCCATTTTCAGAATTTTTCACAACCTCTGGTATCCCCCCTACATTCGAAGCAATTACCGGAACACCAGCATGAAAACATTCCCTTACAACAAAAGAATAACTCTCAGAGCGAGAAGGCACCACAACAATATCCGCTTTTGATAAAATTAGTGGTAATTCTTCACGTTTGTATTGTCCATAAAATCTAACTTGTTGTCGCTTCACATTAATATTCATAACGTAATCGAAATAATTGTAATCCTGTACATTACCGTATATATTCAAGCACACATTTTTAAAATCTACCAAATTGAAAGCCTGTATCAACACATCAAGTCCTTTAATAAAATGAATGTTACCAAGATATGTAATATTAATCATATCTGTATGTAATTCTTTTCTCAAAGGCTCAAAATCAACAATCCCAAGAGGCATAACAGACGTGTCTCGATTAAGGAAATCATGCCGCTCAAGTTGTTCATACAAAAATCTTGATGGCACAAAGACCTTATCTGCTTTTTTAATAGACTTACGAAGCACCTTATGACGATTTGCAAATAGATTCACAAGTTTGCCAATTATTTCTTCATCATCCATATTTGGATGTCGTGCAACAAAACACCTCGCACACTTCTCTCCATTCTCAGGACCCTCATTACAAAAACTTCTACCATTATGTAAATAAAATATTTGCTCACACAATATCCATTCGTCCTGTAATGTAACGATAGTGGGTATCCCCATATCCACACAACTGCTAAGCGAAGAAATAGTAAAACCAAGAAAATGGTGAAAATGAACTATATCAGGTTTCAAATGAAAAAGAAAATCTCTAAACTTATCCCCTATCTTCTTATTTATAAAACCTTCAGCAATCGTAGAAGGATAACGAATGTTCATCCTGATAATATGAATGCCATCATCAATCTCAGACTCAAATCTACCAATAGGCTTTCCTTCTTCATAATTAGGATAAAGTATATGAACAGAAAAACCCTCAGAATATAAACGTTTTGCAAGATTAAATGTATAAAGCTCAGTACCTGCCATATTTTGAGTATAGAAACTGTGCACAACAAAAAGCACTTTCTTACCATCTTCTCCAGTTTCTTTACCAAATTTTGTTAGACTTAAGGATTCTGAAGTGCTTTTGGATTCATCTAAAACCTCTCTTAATATTTGTGAATCCTGAATATTTGACAATAATATATTATCCTCATATATTTCCTTTTGTGATGGTAGAAACAATCCTGAAGGGATTAGTTTGAGATCAGCCAAATCTAAACCTAAAGGATTATACATCATCCTCAAATTTTCTTCAATAACACCATAATCAAACTCCAAACGTAAATCTTCAAGAACTTTAATAGCCTCATCCCTCATCCCACAAAAAAACATAACAACTGCCATATTATTAAATGGTACAAACCATGATGGGTAAAATCTTGATGCCCATGTAAAACATTTTATTGCAAAAGCAAAGTCAGAACATCTTCTTCCAAGTTCCCATGGTGGGTAAAATTCCATAGCCCTTATACCCATATCATTAAATATCTTCGCCTTCTCTTCTGATGTTTCTGAAGAAATTCCAGAAATCCTATACAAATCCAATATATTATCCATCGTTCTATATTCTTTATGAATCCTATTTGCCTCTAAAACTGCTGAATTATCCCTGAATGAAACAGCCTTATCATGCTTCAAATATGTTCCCAATACTTCTGAAACATGAAGTGCTTTAAATCTAAAAGCAAAACGAATATTAAAATCATAATCCCCAGCCGCTTCAAAACTCTCATCAAAATAACCTATCTTCTCATGAACTTTTTTACGCCACATGGGCTGAGGTCCAAATTGAAAGTGAAGGAGACAAGCTGGTGCAAAGTAAGCAGGGTATTTATAAACGTTGTCCTTTGGACTCTCTTCAAAAATCTGATTTGGTATTAATGAAAGACAGCAATCTCCATACACAAGATTTACTTCAGGATTATCGTCAAGAGCCTTGCACAATACTTCAAGTGCATCTTGGCGATGACGGTCATCAGTATTTGCATTAGTTAGATACTCACCCCTTGCAACCTTAATACCCTTATTCCATGCAGCATAAACAGTCTCCCGTTTCTCAGTTCGAATATATCTAATATTTTTATATCTTCTTTGAAACCCTTTGACAATCTTTCGTTCATTCTGCTTAGAACCACTATCAATTACTATTATCTCCAACTTGCCAGTTTTATAGAGTGTTTGATTAACAAGATCCTCAAGACAACCACGAATAAAACGTTCTGAATTATATGTAGATACTATAGCAGAAACCTTAATATCTGACCCTTCAATATCTATTACTTCACCAGAGGGTAATTCCGAAGATTCCTTAATATCATCTAAAGCATCAAGTATTTTTTCGTCATTAGGATATTTTTTTAGATAAGACTCATATACCTGTCTTGCTAAATCAAATTGATCAAGTTCACATAGTATATTACCAACCCTCAATACAATCTCTTTATTCTCGGGTTCCTTCTCTAAGGCTTCAATAAAATAATCAAGAGCCTTTTCAGCATCTCCACTCTCCCAGAAAAACTCTCCCTGTCTCAATCTCAGTTCAGCCTCGAGTTTGGGTAATTCTTCGTGATTAGGAAATCTCTTAAAAGATTCAGAAAGGAGCGTCTCTGCCTTTTCAAAATCGTGAGAATTTATCAGATTTCTAATCTTATTTAGGAGTTCATCCATTAATTATCAATAGGTTATCATCTAATATTAATAATCTATTAAGAAACTTTATCACATGCAATAAATAATTGCAATGTCTCAGTCGATTTAGAGTTTATTATTTTTAAAACTCATTAATTCATGCAGACCAATGCCTTTCCATTCTTCACTTTATTCTTAATCCAGTATAACATCTTATATTTTTAATTTAATGTATAGATGATAAAAAATTACAAAACTCTATAAATGACAATACATAGATTCTAAAAAATAAATTTGTTATAATAATGTAAATATCGCGAAAAAATTTATTTTTAGATACCTTTTGTGCGTCTTGTAAATAACACTATGAAAATACTTATATATAGTTAATGATTATCTTATACAAAGCTAATAAAGACATTTTAAATAAATTTTTGAGCAATATCTGCATTATATTGAAAATATTTATTTAAAATTAATTTCACATACTTTTAAAAGACTCAAATATTTATAATAATAAGACTTTATATATATGAACATTAACAAAGCCTTACAACAAGCACACCACTATTACAAAAATGGCAACCTCAATCGAGCAAGAGACATATACACAAAAATTTTAAAACTGAGACCAAACGATTTAAATTCACTACACATGCTTGAGACAATTAGTTGCCAGCTTGGTAATTTTGATGAAGCCATTAGTTATCTCAAAAAAGAAATCAAACTAACACCATCAAATGCAGAGGCATACTACAAAATAGGGACGGTTCTTCAGGCAAAAGGTTTATTCTTCGAGGCGATTGAGTACCATAAAAAGGCTATCATGTTAAAACCGAATTTTCCCGAAGCATACTATAACCTTGCAGTTGCATTGCAAAACATAGGAAATATAGATGAGGCTATTACAAACTATAAAATAGTCCTTCAAATAGAACCAAGATTCATAGAAGCATGTAACAATATTGGTATCATTCTAAGCAGCAAAGGCTTATTAGATGATGCCATAAATTATTTTATGAAAGGTTTAGAAATCGACCCTAATCATTTAGATATTTACACTAACCTTTCACTTGCATTGAAAGATAAAGGCAACATAGATGATAAAATCATCAACCTTAAAAAAGTGGTAGATTTAAATCCTACCTTTGTCGACCCATATTGTGATCTTGCACTCGCTTTTCAAAACAAAAAGCAATACGATGAAGCAATCTTTTATTATAAAAAAGCATTATCTATTGACCCAAACCTTGCAGGAGTACTCAATAATCTCGGCATTATACATATCAAAAAAGGATTAATTGATGAAGCAATAACATACTTCAAAAAGGCTACAATAGCTAACCCAGATTATGCTGATGCATTCTGCAATCTTGGAAACGTATTAAACAACAAAGGAGAAAAAGAGGAAGCAATATCATATTACAAAAAAGCAATAAGTATAGACCAGAAACATATCGATTCACATTTTAACCTTGGAAATCTCTATATGGATGAAGGTCAATTCGATGAAGCCATATCATACTTTAAAAAGGTCTTAGATATTAATCCAAAATTCGTTTTTGCATATAACAACTTAGGAGTTAGCCTTGCGGCTAAAGGTCAAATAACTGAGGCAGAACTGTGCTTCAAACAATTCCTGCTGATGTATCCTGGTAAATATTACAATGCACACAGTAATCTTCTCTTTACAATGAACTACAATCCACGCTACAGCCCTCAGGACATATATAACGAACACATAGCCTTCGCAAAGAAGTTCGAAGAACCACTATCCCACAACATCCCAATCCATACTAACAAACCTGAACCTTACAGAAGATTAAAAATAGGATATTGCTCACCTGACTTCAGAAGACATCCCGTCGCCTACTTCATAGAACCAGTCCTGGCAACTCACGATAGAGAAAATTTCGAGATATTCTGTTATACCCTCGCCCCAATAGAAGATGACCTAACAAAACGCATCCAAAACTACTCAGACCACTGGAAAAGTATAGTAGACATCTCCGATGATGAAGCTGCTAAACTTATACGCAATGACGAAATAGACATCCTCATAGACCTCGCAGGACATACAGGAAATAATAGGATTCTCATCTTCGCACGTAAACCAGCACCCATACAAGTAAACTGGATAGGATACCTCACCACTACAGGACTATCTACTATGGACTACAAAATCGTCGATGCCTATATCGACCCACCAGGGAAAACAGAACAATTCTACTCCGAAAAACTTATAAGACTGCCAGAAAGCTTCCTCTGCTACCTACCCGATAAAGATAGCCCTGAAGTAGGACCACTGCCAGCCCTCTCAAAAGGTTACATAACCTTCGGCTCTCTTAATAAATTCTCAAAGATAACTCCCGAGGTCATCACACTCTGGTCAAAAATACTAAAAGAATTACCAGACTCACACCTTATGCTAAAAGGAAAAAGCTTCTCAGATAAGAAAACATGCCAATATGCACTGAATATGTTCGAAGAACGTGGTATCTCCCCAGAAAGAATCATCCTGCAACCATGGGACCCATCACCAAAACACCTCGAATCATACAACCAAATAGATATAGCCCTGGATACATTCCCATTCAACGGAGCAACTACAACATGCGAAGCCATGTGGATGGGCGTACCAGTCATCACACTCGAAGGCACCGCCTACCATTCACGTGCAGGTGTAAGCCTCCTCTCAAATGTAGGTCTCCCAGAACTCATAGCAAAAACACAAGATGAATACATCAAGATTGCTATAGATTTGGCATCCAACATCAGTAAATTACAATCACTGCGTAAAAGCTTGCGAGATAAAATGTCACTATCACCAATATGTGACGCAAAAAGATTTACAACAAACCTCGAAATGTGTTACAGAAAGATGTGGATAGATTGGTGTACGAATAATGAAAATAAATAAAACCCTTAGATTAGCCTACCAGCACTACCAAGCTGGAAATATAAACACTGCAAAAACCCTCTATGAAAAAATACTAAAGTCCGAACCAAACAATTTTAACGCACTACACTTCCTTGAAATGATATGTTCTCAGACTGGAGACTTTGACAACGCAATCAGATACATCAAAAAAGAGATTGAACTCATGCCCTCAAATGTAGACCTTTACATCAAAATTGGTAGTCTACTCATGAAAAAAAACTTATTCTCCGAGGCAATCGACTACCTAAAAAAGGCTTTAAACTTAAAACCCTTTCTTCCAGATGCATATTTCAATCTCGGTTTTGCATCAATGAACATCGGTCAATTCGACGACGCTATAAACTTTTATAGAAAAGCTCTTGAGATTAATCCTTACATGCCTGAAGTGGTAAATAACCTTGCAAATGCACTCAAAAAAAAAGAGCAATTCGATGAAGCTATAAAGTATTATAAAGAGGCAATAAAACTCAACCCAAACTATGCCCTTGCATATTACAATCTTGCAAATACCTATAGAGAAAAAGGACAGTTTTACGAAGCAATAATATACTATAAACAAACTTTGAATCTTAATCCAAACTTATGTGCTGCATATAATAATTTAGGCGGCACATTTATGGAGATAGGACAACTATATGAAGCAGAAATTTATTATAAATACTTGCTGAAAATAAAACCTGATGACCACCAATATCACAGCAATCTTCTTCTAAATATGAACTACAATCCACGCTACAGCCCTCAGGACATATATAACGAACACATAGCCTTCGCAAAGAAGTTCGAAGAACCACTATCCCACAACATCCCAATCCATACTAACAAACCTGAACCTTACAGAAGATTAAAAATAGGATATTGCTCACCTGACTTCAGAAGACATCCCGTCGCCTACTTCATAGAACCAGTCCTGGCAACTCACGATAGAGAAAATTTCGAGATATTCTGTTATACCCTCGCCCCAATAGAAGATGACCTAACAAAACGCATCCAAAACTACTCAGACCACTGGAAAAGTATAGTAGACATCTCCGATGATGAAGCTGCTAAACTTATACGCAATGACGAAATAGACATCCTCATAGACCTCGCAGGACATACAGGAAATAATAGGATTCTCATCTTCGCACGTAAACCAGCACCCATACAAGTAAACTGGATAGGATACCTCACCACTACAGGACTATCTACTATGGACTACAAAATCGTCGATGCCTATATCGACCCACCAGGGAAAACAGAACAATTCTACTCCGAAAAACTTATAAGACTGCCAGAAAGCTTCCTCTGCTACCTACCCGATAAAGATAGCCCTGAAGTAGGACCACTGCCAGCCCTCTCAAAAGGTTACATAACCTTCGGCTCTCTTAATAAATTCTCAAAGATAACTCCCGAGGTCATCACACTCTGGTCAAAAATACTAAAAGAATTACCAGACTCACACCTTATGCTAAAAGGAAAAAGCTTCTCAGATAAGAAAACATGCCAATATGCACTGAATATGTTCGAAGAACGTGGTATCTCCCCAGAAAGAATCATCCTGCAACCATGGGACCCATCACCAAAACACCTCGAATCATACAACCAAATAGATATAGCCCTGGATACATTCCCATTCAACGGAGCAACTACAACATGCGAAGCCATGTGGATGGGCGTACCAGTCATCACACTCGAAGGCACCGCCTACCATTCACGTGCAGGTGTAAGCCTCCTCTCAAATGTAGGTCTCCCAGAACTCATAGCAAAAACACAAGATGAATACATCAAGATTGCTATAGATTTGGCATCCAACATCAGTAAATTACAATCACTGCGTAAAAGCTTGCGAGATAAAATGTCACTATCACCAATATGTGACGCAAAAAGATTTACAACAAACCTCGAAATGTGTTACAGAAAGATGTGGATAGATTGGTGTAACATGAAAGACAGACAATTTCTGGAGGAAAAGATATATTAACTTTAATCTAAAATAGACTAAAATATTCACATGTTCAAAATTTATTAATAATATAAACATATATATTATGAAAAAGGTCAGAATTATAAGTGCTACTACCAAAGATGAGTTCAATTTCTGGAATAACACGCTTCTCGGCCAATCATTTAATCTCATCCCTAAGTTTAATATTAATATAAACATTTTTTTTAATAATATCGACAATAATCAAAAAGGATTAAGCAGTCTTTATAATATGTTTTTGCAATCAAAGTACATAGAAGAAATTCTTCTATTTGTTCACGATGACGTCTATTTATTAGATTGGAATATAGTTCATCGCCTTAATGATGCGATCTCACATTTCGATGTAGTAGGACTTGCAGGAAATAAAAATCCCGATTTTTCCGAACCATCATGGGCGTTAGGGTGGAACAGGGACAAATACCCCACAGGTTGGCAGCCCATAGAATACCTCTCAGGTGCGGTAGCTCATCTTGGCCCAAATGGTGTTCAATTATCATACTATGGTGAAGCTCCTTCTCCTTGTAAACTTCTCGATGGATTATTCCTTGCAATAAATACTGAAGAAATACTCAAAAAAGAAGTCTCATTTGATGAACAATTCAAATTCCATTTCTACGACTTAGACTTCTGTCGCCAGTGTCTGAACAAAGGTCTTAGAATGGGAACATGGCCAATATCTGTAATCCATGCAAGTGGTGGAGCATATGGTTCCCCTCCTTGGCACGAGGCAAAAACAAAATACTTTTTAAAATGGGGCATGCCAGAAAAAACAAGCATCAAATAAAACAAAAATCACCGAAGATTTATTGTAGCTTAGGTTTGTTTATTATTGAATATCTTTAATAGATTAATGCATGAATGATTTGAAATAAGAAATTTAAAAAACAATATAATTTACCTTGAAATTAACAATTTCATATTTTAAGGGTGCATCTTGATGCATGAAAAGTTATTAAAAAACAGTTAACTCAAAGATTTAGCTGAAAGGGGCAGAGACTTCGCCTTTGCCCCTTTCAGCTAAGAAATCATTTAAGGAACTATAGTTATAGTCTTATATCTTAGATTATTATTCTCATAAGTCTCTGTTACCGCTCCTCCATTGTCAGCTTTCGCAATTATATAATACCTACCAGGTGGTGTACCGGAAGGGATTGTTACAGTCGTAGTCCCAGTGCTACTTGCACCTGCCCCAAGCGAACCAACACTCCTACTTCCAAGAAGAGTATCAGATACATCAAGTGTAGTATCATTAGATAGATAAAATGCAGTTTGAGAAGCACCTGCTGAACCTGGTCCATTATTCTTCGTTGTATCCTTTATCTCGATACTCGAACCAGCCTCTGCACTTGAAGGAATAGACAATGCCGACACAACCAAATCAGCACCTATCCTAATAAGCTTCGCCTTTGTATTATTAAATTCTTTTGTCTCTGATACCGCATTTCCATTATCAGCCTTAGCAATTATATAATAAATACCTGGTGCTGTTGTAGTGGGGATTGTTACAGTCGTAGTCCCAGTGCTGCTTGCACCTGCCTCAAGCGAACCAACACTCCTACTTCCAAGAAGAGTATCAGATACATCAAGTGTAGTATCATTAGATAGATAAAACGCAGTTTGAGAAGCACCTGCCGAATCAGGTCCGTTATTCTTTGTGATATCCGTAATATTAATGCTTAATCCCGCACCACCTTTAGTTGGTACTGTTAACACAGATATAACAAGGTCAGAACCTATCTTTATAGGCCTTACCTTTGTATTATACTCATTGCTCTCAGATATACCATCCTCATCATCAGCCTTCGCAATTATGTAGTAAGTACCACCTGTTGTCCCTGAAGGTATCGTTACCGCTGTAGTTCCAGAATCACTATCTCCACCATTTAGCATACTTATATCCCTTGAGCCAAGTTTTGTATCAGCACTATCAAGATTTACATCTGTTGAAAGATAAAATCCAGTCTTTGAAGGGGTTGCAACTGCATTACCTTTATTCTTTGTAGTATCTACTATTGTTATAGATGAACCCGCTGCCGCTGTTGTCGGTGCAGTAAGTGCAGTTACTGAAAGATCTACACGTGGAATGAGCCTCTTTGTTAGCCACGGAGTATAGTCTATATAACTCGATACACCATCGCACCCAGTATTTCCAGGACCTGCTGAACAACCCCACCAGTTGTTTTCTGCATCTACTACACCAGATGTCCTCTCAGTATAAGCACCATGAACATTATTCGTCAGGCTATTATAATTCATCTTCGTCCCAGTTGCTATATGATTATACGTGCCATGCTTCCTCTCCTTAAAACTATAGTCAACGCCAGATATAGTATTCCCATTAATAATCGCATCTGTAACCAAACCAAACGTATAAATACCCATGCTATCTGTAACATCACCTGTCGCACCTGTAATAGTATTAAGTGAAATAACAGGATTGATTATATTAGCTGAAGAACCATCGCCACCCGCATTATTCCATAAACCAATCCCTCGACGATTAGGTTTTAAATTTATGATACTATTTTCGGTTATCTGAATATTTGTAAATTTTCCTGCTGTACCTGTAAATCCAGCAGCAAATGTAATACCAGTTGCTCTATGCTCATAATCAAATGGTCCGCCAGTGCTCAAATCAATAACATTATTGTGTATCTTTTGGAGGTTCGTCACATCATCCCCACTATATGTCATTATAAATATAGGATCTACACCATAACAACCAGCATCAAGCTTATTACCACTTATCTCAACCGTCCCCTTATGCCTCTCAATGAGAATATTATTTGCCCCCGTCTCAGTAACTATATTATTCCTTATGACAAGATTCTCTTTCCCACCATTCTTCCCATAAATCCCATAATCTTCATATGCATCAGGATTATTCGTTCCAACTATCTTGTTATCTTCTATCGTGTAAGTCACACCAGCTATAGTCGAATTCGTAACTATTCCAAATCTATGATATCCATAGTTAGTCCCAACATCAGGGTTAACTATCTTAAAACCCTTAATAGTCACATCACCACTTGCTGTAATATAAACCACAGAGATGTTATCACCAGAACCCTGCCCATTAATAGTTGTAGTCTCATATCCAGCACCTTCTAAAACGAGTGCCCTGTTAATTGTAATATTCTCATTATATGTTCCAGCTGATACATGAATTGGGTTACAATTAGGATCATTAATAGCAGCTTGAATAGTTGTTTTATCTCCCGGGACATTACATACTCCAGCAAACGAATTATCAAAAGCAATAAAACTAACCAACGTCAAAATACAAGATAATAAAAATAACCTTTTAAATACACTTACCCTTAACATTATTCCCCCTTTCTTTTTAAAACATTAATTAATAATAAACCTTCAAACATTAAAATTATTACCACCCCCCTTTATAAGACATTTCTATCTAAAAACACCTTCCCATTATTATTTTTTCTTTAACGAAATTTATACACCTTTAAACCACTTTTGTCAATAGTAAAAAGGTTTTAACTTTTTTAGAACCAAAGTTCTATCACCTATTAAAAAGACATTGTAAACCAAAGTTTTAAAAAAAATACAACCTTTGTCCTATTGACATTATTCTATTTATTGCATATTATTACATAAAACAAATTAATAAAAAATAAAATGGGAAGGACCTCTTTAAAATTTATAACCTATTACATATCAGTAGCACCGATTCTTTTAACTCTTCAGTCTCAATATCAAAAACCTTAAAACGAGAGGAGGTGATATATGATTAAGTCGTGTTTAATCTTAGGGTCAGGGGCTTTTTAACTCCTAAACTTCAAAGAGGAGGTGAAAGATGAAGAAGGTTTTATTAGTAGTACTTGCCTTTTCCTTAGTGTTAGGGATTGCCACTATTGTAGGGGCTAAGATTGCGGGTTCACCTCATGACCTTGCGCCTGAGCCTTGTGCAATGTGTCATACACCGCACTCAGGAACGGGTGATTATCCTCTCTGGAACAGGTATCAGGTTGCTCAGACTTACACGATGTATGAGTCTCCATCATTTGACATGGTATTAGAGAGGGCAGACCAGCCTCAGCCACCTTCATCGTTATGTCTTGTTTGTCACAATGGTATTTACAGTGAGCTTGTTAACTATCCAGGGCCATGTTCAAATCCTGATGCAGCATATGATGTGACTATACAAGGTTGTGCAGACCTTGATATTGACCTTACGGATGACCATCCACTGAGTTTCACATATGACCCTACATTGGATAATGATGGTAATGAATTTCCGCAGACGATAACGAAGGGTGCTAACAGGAAGTACATACCTGGGCCGTATACTGGTACGGATTATCCGTTATATGGAGAGAACAAGGACCAATTTGAGTGTGCGACCTGTCATTCTGTTCATGACACAGTAGATTATCCTGGAAAGGGAGACTATCAGGTATATTTCTTAAGGGCAGACAATTCTGGTTCATTGATGTGTCAGGATTGTCACACTGCGAGGTAAACATGAATTAATATTATAGAAATAGAAAGGAGGGAGAAATGGGTGGTGGTGTAGTATTATTTATCGACACATCAAAGTGCATTGGATGTAAGGCATGTCAGGTTGCATGCAAACAATGGCACTCATTACCAGCTAATATGGGTACAGATGTTACATTTACAGGTGACTATACAAATCCACCAGATTTCGATGGCAATAATCTAACATATGTCAAATTCGTAGAAAGAGACGACATCGAAGGCATGTATGGAGAACAATTACAATTCCTATTCTTCAAAAACCAGTGTAGACACTGTGTTAATCCACAATGTAAGACCGCATGTCCTCAAGGTGTTAAAAAGACAAAAGAAGGATTTGTAATCTTCACAGAAAGATGCACACCGGCAAATGTCAAAAAGAAATACATTACTGGTAAGGCTGGTACAGGTTCAAGTGTAACTACGCTTGTAGATAGCTTAAGTCGTAGCTTCGAAAAGATGGGTGTCAGAACAGGGATGACCGTAGAGTGTATGAAAAGGGATGCTCAAAATAAACCAGTAAAGACGTCAGGGACAATAACTGCAATAGAAGGTTCGCGACTAACATGCCAATTAATCGATAGTAATCAATTGCCTTATAATTGGGCACCAGGTGACAAATATAAAATTATCATCGATGGTCTACAGCTTGCATGTCCATTTGGCGTTCCAAGATTAAATGCAACCCTTGGTAGATATGTAAAATGTGACTTCTGTTATGATAGGTTCAGCTTCAAATATCCTTCTACATACAGAGATGGAAAACCAACAACAGCATGCGAACTTGCATGTCCAACTGGCGCAATACAAACCATTCAATATAATTCTTCAAAGGAGTTATTTGGTGGTGGTGGTATAATAAGAACGAGGTTAAGAGAAGTAAAGACAAAGATGTATCCTCGTGCAACATTGATAACAAGTTATGGTAGCAGACGTTTTAATGTAATATGGCTCTTAATAGATGAGCCTTCAAAGTATGGGCTCAAAGAATATATGAGCTTTTAATCTTAATAAAGAAAGGAGGGAGAAAAAATGGCTATAACGCGAAGGGAATTTCTAAAATACTCAGCAATATCCGGCGCTGCGCTATTTCTTGGTGTATTTGACCTAAAACCTATAGAAGCATACGCACAGGCAAATCCACCAGAATGGATAACAGAAACATACAACATCTGCCCGTTCTGTGGAGTTGGCTGTGGTATTATTATAGGAAAAAACATACAAGGGCAAATCACTTATGTTCAAGGCGACCCCGAAAACCCAAACAACTTAGGCTCTTTATGTTCAAAAGGTCAAAATGCTGGACAACTTAACCATATCGCAGGCTACACAAGGCCATCGGGAATACCAGACACAGACAAAAACGGAGTAAAGTATAAAGCAGATGACTCAGAGAGGGTAATAAGGCCTTTAGTGCGCTATTCCGGTGATACAAATTGGACGGCTACGGGTTGGAATTCAATAATGACGGAGATTGTAAACAAGATAGCGACAACTCGCACAATAGATGATGACGGAAAATGCACAAATATCGCTGTCTTAGGTTCTGCAAAGTGTACAAACGAAGAGTGCTATCTATTAACGAAGTTGGTTAGGGCTCTGGGAATAGTCTATTATGAACATTGTGCCCGTCTCTGACACTCCCCTACTGTAGCGGCTCTGGGAGAGTCGTTTGGTAGAGGATGTATGACAAACAGTTTCACTGACATAAAGAATGCAGATGTCATATTGATTATGGGAAGTAATGCTGCAGAGACCCATTCATTAGCTATGAAAAACGTAGAAGAGGCAAGGGAAAACGGTGCAATACTTATACACGTAGACCCACGATTTACCAGAACATCCGCAAAGGCAGACATATACGCTCCTATGCGTTCAGGTACAGACATCGCCTTCATCGGTGGCATGATAAAGTATGCCTTAGACAATGGTTATTACAATGAGAAATATGTTAAAGAGTGTACAAATGCCTTGCTGAAACTGAATACTGGCTTTAAAACATGTAAAGAAAACAATGGAGTGTTTTCAGACTTTACACTAGGTACATATAATTCTACTCTTGATGCCTATCTTGACTCTACTTACGGCAACAAAACAACCTGGAATTATGATAACACAACGGGTCCTACAGTAGCAGGTAGCTTAAGTGATAGTGAAACAGTATTCCAAAAACTTGCGAAACAATTTGAAGACTACACAATCGACAATGTCTGCAAAATAACAGGCACACCACGACCGATATATGAAGAAGTATGCAGAGTATATTGTTCTACTTATGCCGATAACAAATCTGGAACAATCCTTTATGCAATGGGAACAACGCAACACACAGTCGGAGCGCAAAACATAAGGGCTTATTCAATCTTACAGCTTCTCTTAGGTAATATGGGTGTTGCTGGTGGCGGCATCAATGCCCTAAGAGGTCAGGATAATGTTCAAGGTGCAACAGACCAGGCCGTTCTGCATCACATACTACCAGGCTATTTAAAGTTCCCTACACCTTCTCAGACAACCTTAGACTCGTATAAACAGGCTAATTATACTGAAGCACATATAGTTACGCCACAGACATTCAATTGGACTGTTAGAGGAGTAGTAAAAAACCCAGAAAGTGTTTATTGGTGGAAGAATGGAAGAAAATACATTGCAAGCCTTCTGAAGGCATGGTGGCCTTCAGTAGACATTAATACATCATACACTTACCTACCGAGAAAGACAGGCGATCACAGCATCCTAACCATGTTCCACGAAATGTACAATGGAAATATAAAAGGTGCAATCTTCTTCGGTGAAAATCCTGCTGTAAGCGACCCACAAAGCGAACATGTTAGAGAGGCATTAGGCAAACTCGAATGGCTCGTATGCGCAGATCCCTTTGAGAATGAGACCAATGCATTCTGGAAAAGGGAAGGCGTCGACCCTTCAACTATTAGCACAACCGTCTATCTACTACCAGCTGCAGTTGCATTAGAAAAATACGGCTCAAGGTCGAATAGCGCAAGATGGGTACAATGGCACTGGAAAGGCGGTAAATCACCAGGTGAAGATTTGTTGCCTGATTACGGAGCAAAAGCTGATATGGATATTCTTGTAGATTTGGGTAGTAGATTAAAATCTGCAATTACTGATGCCCCTGTGACTGACTTATGCTGGCCATGTCTCGGCTACTCAGGCCAGACCGATGATGATTTAGCAGAGCTTATCGCAAAAGAGATGCATGGATATTATATGAGTGGATCAACTCCAATTGGTTTAGTAACTAACTTCACATCTTTAAACGAGACAGGTGGAACTGCTTGTGGTAACTGGCTACATTCAGGAATGTTTGCCACATCACTTGACTCTTTTGAAAGTGCTAACAAATACGCCATATGGACTAACGGTGGTATAGGAAACAGAGCGAAGAGGCGTTATCCTATTGATGTAGGAAATTTGGGTTGGGGTTCATCTTCAGGACAAGATTACAAAAAAATAGGTCTATACTCCTATTGGGCATGGTGCTGGCCAATTAATAGAAGGATAGTTTATAACAGGGCTTCTACATATCAAAGTGACAAAGATAGTGTAACATTAGCTGGCGACCCACTCGCACCAGATAAGTATGTCATTAAAGCAGAATATTCTGGCACTACATTCTCAACATGGCGTGGTGATGTTGCGGATTACGCCGTAGCACCTGGCAGTTGCCTACCCTTTATCATGCAAAAGGATGGTCTCGGTCATATATTCGGTGGCTGGACATTAAGTGATGGACCATTCCCATGGCACTATGAACCTGCAGAAAGCCCAATACCTTACCCTGACTGGCTTGGTGATTACAGAATGAACCCAACTGTACATCTATACAGTACAGATTACTGGGCACCCCATAATAGCGGTAACGATACCAATTATCCAATCTTCGCAACTTCTTACAGATTGGCAGAGCACTGGCATACAATAATGACGAGGAACATGCCAATATCTAATGAACTACAACCTGAACCTTTCGTTGAGATGAGTGAAGAGCTTGCAGATGAGCTTGGAGGTATTAACAGTGGTGATTGTGTAGAAATTGAATCAGCCAGAGGAAAAATCACGCTTAAGGCATGTGTAACTAAACGATTCAAGCCATTTACGATAAATGGTAAGACAGTCCATCAAGTTGGTATATTCTGGCATTGGGGTTACATGGGTTTAAAGACAGGTCCAAGTGGAAATGTACTAACTCCTTACATAGGAGACGCCAACACAAGAATACCTGAATCCAAATGCTTTAGAGTAAAGATTAAGAAACTTTAGTGTCCTTAAATGACGGCTTGACATTCGTTTTCATAGAAGCCCCGGAAATGCCGGGGCTTCTATCTTAAATTTTTTGAGGGGATATCTAAAAGGATTCTGAAAAATCGGTAAAGGAGGAAAAGAATAATCTTAAATGAGAAGAACAAAATCGAAGGATTTAGAAAAGGTACTAAAAAGGGTAAAATCCCTTGAGAAGAAGAATCCAATTAATAAAGAAATACTCGACTTTTTCAAAGAAATAATTCGTGAGCAGTATAAGGCAAAACCTATAATAAAGATTGAGCCGATAGAGGTTCAAAAAGAAACCATAAAGGACCAGCTCATGGCTGGCTTTCCTCTTATAGACAAAAATGGTTTAAAGCTTGATATAGATTCAGCAAAGATTATCTTTAAGAACATATGCAAGGCGTTAAGGGAGAAGAATAAAAAGGTTGCCCCATGGATAAGGATTATAAACAAATCCATTAAAAGTAAAGATATAAGCCTTGAAGAATTATATAAAAAGATGATAGAAGGTGACGACACATATATAAACTCAATATCTGATAAGATTGGAATAAATAAATGGCTTTTAAACATATTATTAGAAAATAGCATCAAACCAATCTTCGAATCATATGCAGAAAGGTTGAAAGACTATATAGAACAAGAATCATGGTTCAAGGGCTCCTGCCCCATATGTGGTTCAGAGCCATTCTTAGGAGAACTTAAGGACTATGCAAACGTAGTTGGTGCAAAATTTCTTATATGCTCTCTATGTGGATTTCATTGGAGATATAAAAGATTAGGATGCCCATTTTGCAGTAATGATAACCATCAGAAACTCAGATACTTTAACACAGAGGCAGATGGAAAAGCTTATAGAATAGATGTATGTGAAGAATGTAAGAGATACATAAAGACGATAGACACAAAGATAATTGGTGACGTCATCTCACCACTTATTGAAGACATAAGCACCCTTCACCTCGATATTATTGCAAAGAACGAAGGTTATAAGGGAAGAAATACAGAACTATTAGAAAAGGAAAGATATGGGGTTGCTTGATTATTTTATTAAATGACATATCTTAAAATTATAAAAAACAATACAAAAAGTCAGTTAGTAAGAATTTAAGAATATTTCTCAATGTTAATAGATAGATTTAATAGGTCGATAAACTACATCCGAGTTTCGATTACAGACAGATGTAATCTCAGGTGTATTTACTGCGCACCATCTAAAGGATTCAGGCCACTCAAACACGAAGACATCCTCCAATACGAAGAGATTTTAAGGATTCTAAGAATCGCCTCAGATATGGGACTAAGAAAAGTCCGTATAACAG
>Ga0315298_1000357_pt1 | contig 89835 bp, 73 predicted proteins | sample WHS_1_MG_FD_203077 | JGI IMG/M metagenome (GOLD analysis project Ga0315298, IMG submission 203077) | Extremophilic microbial mat communities from Washburn Hot Springs, YNP, Wyoming, USA - WHS_1_MG | ecosystem: Environmental > Aquatic > Thermal springs > Hot (42-90C) | place: USA: Wyoming...
TTGAAGTGACTCTTTCACTGGTTCCAGGCGCACTAGTAGAATTGGAGAGCGTTCCATATATTGTTCAAGCATCAAGCCTTCAAGAGGGCAACATGATAATAAGAGTCATAGTGAAACAGAAGGGTTTTAATTTCTCGTTAATCACTGACTACGGTGACGCGATAGACGTTTTCTACTTGGGGCTGGACAGGAAAATGATCCCGGTCCCGTCTGAGACGCCTTTCGACCTTGAGGTCAGCGTCTCGCTCGTACTGCGGGAACGCGAGCGAGTATCAGAAATTTTCTACATTATGAACGGGACGCAACCCTTCATCATGCCGCAGAGAGGTTACGCATCCGTTAAAATTTCAGGGTATAGTCTAAGAAGGGGCTTGGAGTATGTGAAATCAGCCCTAGTAGGGGTTTCTTCAAAGGTTGACGAGGCGCAGGAAATCGGGTTCACTGTTTTCGAGGAGAGGCGTACACTGGAGCATGCAAACCAGAAACTGGTGGAGGCCAACACTCTGCTGTCAAACGCGCAAACAGAGGAAGATTTTGAAAAGACATGGTTTACACTCCGAGAAATACTTGGGGAAATAAATTTCGTAGCCACGATGATAGAAAACAAGTATCTGGTTGGAAAGACTAACGCGGTTTACCTCTCCGCAGTGATCGTGGTATTCAGCACTGTTCTCGCATTCTTCTTCTTTGAAAAAACCATGCTAAAAATTGTTTCCCTAGCCGTCATCTACGTAGCATTACTGGGAACCATGTATTTTATAAACCCGGGTACTCACGTTGTAATCGATGAAAACCTTCCCCTCTTCTCCTGGACGGCAGCCGTCTCCTTCATCATAACCTCTACTATTGTCTTCGGCATTCCGCGCATCTGGAAGGAGAGGAATATTGAGGGGGAGGTTCAATGGCGGAGCGCCATCTCAGTAATATTCTCAATGAGTAAGCGCCAGATAAAACGCAAAAAGATACGTGGCTTCTTCACAATATTTTCAATATGCATGCTTATTTTAGCGTTCACCGCGCTAACTACCTTCGGAACAGCCTTCGGAATAATCTCTAAGAGGGTGGAGGGAACTCCGCCTTCAGACGGTTTCCTCATAAAGCGCATGGTTAACAGCTCATCACTGGTCTTCTCCCCCCTAGGAGCAGGGGATGCTCAAGTCCTCCTGAAGATAGTGCCCGCGATTAATGTGGCGCCAAGGATGAAAAACGTTCCGCGGTACGACCCGGTTGCCAGAATCATAAACCCGGCTACCGGCAACAGCTACCCTATTCACGGTGTGCTCGCCATATCGCCAGGAAACGAAACCGTCTACACGATGCTCGACGAGATGGTTGAAGGCAGTTATTTAAGCGACGAAGCGTATGGTGAAGCAATCTTAGGATTCGGAACGCTAAACAGGCTAGGCTTAAAAGTAGGCAGCAATGCAACGTTAGAGATACCGGGCACCACGATAATGGAAAACATCGTGATCAAGGGCTTCATCAGGGACGAGGAGTATGAGAGGCTAACGGATGTTGACGGGAGCCCTCTCGGCCCCGCGCGTCTCCTTCAAGACGGTTCAGTGAGAAGGTGTAACGGTTCAGAGATAATAGTGATTAACCTTGAGACTGCGAAGAGAATTCAGGAGAAGATTAACAGTCTCTACGGTGCGAACGCCCCCCAGCTCGTCGTCCCCTCCGAGATACTTTTCAGGCTGAGAGACTCGGAAGACGCGGGAGCAGTTGTCAGAAGCATTATTTTCTTCTTCAACTACGACGTCTTCGTCTCATCTAAAGGCGTAGTGAACTACTACTATATTGGTTCATACATAGAGTTCGGCGGGGCTGCGGAGCTGCTGATTCCACTAGTGATGGTTGTCTTAAGCATAGGCATGGTTATGGTCAACAGTGTCTACGAGCGTGAAAGAGAAATAAAGACTCTTTCAACACTCGGGTTAAACCCGACGCACATAGGTTTAATGTTCGTGGCTGAAGCAATAATAATGGGGATGGTTGGAGGAAGCATCGGATACTTAACGGGATTAGGCTTCTACAGAACCATGGTTTTCATAGGGCAGAACCTTTTAGAAAACCTCATGGTTAGAGAGAAACTGGAATGGTGGTGGAGCGCGCTGGGATTTGTTTTCGCAGTAGCCGTCTCAGTATTCTCGGCTGCAAGACCCGCAGCCCTAGCCATCCGCACGTACACGCCCTCGATGGTGAAGAGGGTCAGGAGAACGGAGGAACAGCGGAAGGAGCGGAAGGAGAAAATATTCAGGGTTTACCAGGCGAGAAGCGTCAGCATGCCCGTGAAAATACTCGCTAACGAGAAGGAATTCTTCACAGGCTTCCTCATCGACCACTTAAACCAGTTGAGAACAGGCTATAAGGAGAGAATCGAGAACGTTGAGGATGTTCCGGAAGTAGCGGATTCTAAAGGCGTGCTTACGAAAACCGTGAGATTCAACTATTATGTGGGACCGGCGGGGAGCAGGAACGGGACGAAGAATAGCTTGGTTTTAACCAAGACCCCGGCCGAGGAATACTACAGGGTTACACTTGTTACGGAGCCAACATCGCCAGGGATTCCGGAAAGCACGATAGATAGAGCGGTTGAATACGTCCATTGGATTCTAATGCTATGGGTTAAGGAGAAGAAGAGAATAATGGGTTCGGCTTAACACGAGCAGCATAGCGTTCAAGTAGATTTTTAAACCCTCTGCGTCAAAGGCCTCAAAAGTGGCTGGAGGCTTCATAAATCATCATAGTCGTTAACCCCAAGCTTCAAAAACCCGTGGGTAAAGAAGGTATAAATTTAAGCTTAGCACAGAAAACCTCGTGAACAAAGCTCCATGCATCGTTGGAGTTGACCTTGGCACTTCATCCTGTAAGACTGTCGTCTTCACTCTAGACGGCAAGACAGTTGCTTCCGCTTCCAGAGAATACCCGATTATTCAGCCTGAGCCAAGGTGGGCGGAGCAGAACCCTCTAGAATGGTGGAGAGCAGCTGTCGAAACCATATTGGAAAGCCTTAAGAAAGGAGGTGTAAGAGGCGAGGAGATTGTCGGTCTAGCTGTTGACTCTCAGAGAGAAGTTATTGTGCCGATTGGGAACGATGGGGAAGTACTGTACAATGGTATAATATGGCTCGACGGAAGGACTGGCCCCCAGACGGAGAGGATGAGGAGACTGCTTGACCAGCGGGATGTTTTAAGTATAACAGGCGTAGGGATAAACCCTGTTTTCTCAGCATCCAAGATTCTATGGCTTAAGGAAAACCATCCCAGCGTCTTTTCTAAGACTAAAGTCTTCCTTTCAGCGAAGGATTTCATAATCTACAAGCTGACCGGGGAGAAAGTCATTGATTACTCCATGGCCTCGAGAACAATGCTTTTCGACATTAGGAGGAAAAAATGGTCAGACGAAATATGCTCAGCCCTCGGCATACCTTTAGATAAGCTTCCCAAGCCCTTGGAATCCAGCGTTGTCGTAGGAGAAGTATCTTCTAAGGCCTCGGATGAAACATCTTTCCCGAGAGGCCTACCGGTTGTGAACGGTGGAGGAGACAGACCCTGCGAATGTCTTGGGGCAGGAGTTATTCAGGAGGGGGATGTAAACGTAGGTACTGGGACGGGGTCTGCCTTCGAAGCACCTTTGAGCGAGCCGCGCCCTGATTTGAAGGGGAGGATTAGCTGCTGCTGTCACGTGATACCTGATATGTGGGAGTATGAGGCAGCAATCTCAACGACGGGTGGTGCTCTACGCTGGTTCAAGGATGTTTTCGGGGAGAAGGAGAGGGCTGAGGCTGAGAGAACCGGTAGGGACCCGTATGATATGCTGCTTAACACCGCTTCTGAAGTAAACCCTGGTGCGGACGGCCTAATGTTCTATCCCTATTTAGCCGGTGCTTTCCCGCCGAGGGTTGACGGTAGAGCCCGCGCCGTATTCTTCGGCATCAGCCTCTTCCACTCTAAAGGACATTTTGTTAGAGCTATATTAGAGGGGGTTGCCTACCATTACATCGTTATGCTCGAGCTCCTAGAGGAGCTTGGCCTTCATATAGTTGAGATAAGCATGGTCGGCGGAGAGACGAGGAGCGATTTCTGGAACCAGCTTAAGGCAGACGTAACCGGTAGGAGAATAAGGATTCCTGAGGTTGAGGATGCAGCCGCTATGGGAGCAGCCCTGCTTGCGGGAATCGGCACGGGTCAGTATGCGAGTGTTAAAAAGGCTGTTGAATCGGCGGTGAAAACAAGAAGAATATACGTACCTAATGCTGGGAATCATTCCACTTATTTAAAGCTGTACGAGAAATATGAAGCAATATACGCGTTGATCTCGAAGGGATATGATGTTTACTAGCAGCCATGCTTATAGCAGCGCGCGCTATCGCCGATGCTCGTATTGTAAGACACTTACAACCCTTTTTTCTAATGAGATGAATGTTGACTTCACCCCTGTTATCCTGAGTCTGCAAAATCATCGCTCCCAAGCTGTAAGAATTCAAATAGTTCTAACTTCACCCAATCCGACGTATCAGCTGTTTAAACGCTTTTATAACCGTTACCCAGTTTTCCGTTTAAGAAAACAATAGCAACCAAAAGCATTAATATTACTATCGTGACTATGTTTCAACCATCATGATTGAAGACAGAGCTGTTGAGCTTCACAGGAAGTATGGTGGCAAGATCCAAGTTATTCCAAAGGTGCCTATTAAAAACTTTGAAGACTTCTCCATATGGTATACTCCGGGAGTTGCCTCTCCATGCAGACTTATATCCTCCGATAAAGACCTTTCGTTCGAATTAACATCCAGATGGAACCTGGTCGCTGTGGTTAGTGACGGCAGCAGGGTTCTTGGCCTTGGGAACATTGGGCCCTACGCTGGCTATCCGGTTATTGAGGGAAAATGCCTCCTCTTCAAGTTTCTCGGAGGCGTAGACGCTGTTCCAATAGCCTTAGCGACGCAAGATGCGGATAAGATAATAGAGATGGTTAGGCTGCTTTCACCATCTTTTGGCGGAATAAACCTTGAGGACATTGAAAGCCCGAAATGCTTCCAGATACTTGAAACCCTTCAAAAAACTCTGGAGATACCTGTTTGGCACGATGATCAACAGGGCACCTCGCTAGTGGTTTTGGCAGCGTTAATCAACGCGCTTAAAATCGTTGGGAAAAGGCTGGAGGAGGCTAAGATCACGATAATAGGCTCTGGAGCTGCAGGAATGGCTACTGCAAGGCTGTTGATGGAGGCAGGGGTGAGTGGGAGAAACATGCTGATTGTTGACAGCAAAGGGATTTTAAGCTCTTCAAGACCTGATATGGAAAAACTATCAATATTAAACCCTTGGAAGGCAGAGTTAGCTAGAAGGACAAATTTTGAGAACAGGGAGGGGAGTGCTGAGGACGCTGTGAAGGATTCAGACGTCTTAATCGCGCTGTCAGTGCCGAAGCCAGGTACAGTTAAGAAAGAATGGGTAAGTAAGATGGCTGGAGACCCGATAGTCTTCGCGCTGGCAAACCCTCTCCCCGAAATATGGCCTGAGGATGCTAAGGCTGGAGGCGCTAGAATCGTTGCTACAGGCAGGAGCGACTTTCCAAACCAGGTTAACAACAGTTTAGCCTTCCCCTCGGTGTTCAGAGGAGTTTTAACAGTAAGATCTAGAGTAATAACTAATCAGCTTTGCATAGAGGGAGCTAGGTCACTAGCCCGTTACGCTGAAAGCAAGGGTTTGAGCGAGAGCAGCATACTGCCGACAATGGATGATTATATGGCTTATGTTGAAGTGGCTCGAAACATTGCGAGAAAAGCTATTGAACTAAACCTGGCGAGGAGAAAATATTCTGACAACGAGCTGTACGACGCGATACATTCAATAATAGCGTATCAAAGGGTTTTAATGAGAAGCATGATTAAAAGCGGGTTGGCAGGCGAATATCAGCCTAACACCCTTAGTGTGGCTGCAGATGAGTAGCTTGAATGAGGACAAGCGCAGGTTAAGCGTATGGACAATAGGGCATGGAGGCCTTTCAAAAGACTCTTTCTTAAGCCTATTGAAGAAGCATAAGATCGACCTGCTGGTGGATGTCCGCAGGTTCCCAACCTCCAGGCTTGAGCATTTTCGCCGAGAAAGCCTGGAGAAATGGCTTCCCAAAGAAGGCATTGGATACTTGTGGCTTGGAGAAGAGCTTGGAGGCTACCGTCGAGGAGGCTATGAGAAACACATGGAGACCAAGGTTTTTAAAGAGGGGATTAGGAGGCTTCTGGAACTGGCAAGGCAGGGAAGGACATGCGTAATGTGTCTGGAAACGGATCCAAAATACTGCCATAGAAGGTTTATAGCATCATATTTAAGAAAATGCGGAGCCAGAATACTCCACATAACAAGGGGTTATAAAGCAGCCGGAGATTAGCCTACCCGGATTTCCACGATTAAAGCCTTCGGATACTAGTAAAAACGGGCTTGCCTCCAAAATCTCCTGATCACAGCTCTACCGTAAGCCCGTCGTAAGCAACTTCAACGTTTTTGGGCTTTAGCCTTTCGACCAGTTCTTCATGCAGCAGGCCGCCGTTGTGTGAAAAATGCGTGGCGACGAACACTGTTTCACCATTCGCAATCCCCCTCCTCACCATCTCGTCTTTAACCCTTAATACGCCGTCGATGCCCATGTGGTACTTGACTTGAGGCATGGGGCCATGCGTGCAATCCAGTATCACTAGATCCAGCTTAAAATTCTCAAGATGCCTCCATGTCTCCTCTGGAAACCATCCTGAATCATGCCCGTGTAGAACAGTTGTTTTCCAATCCGATACTACGTATATTAAGCATTGCTCCGTTTCCGAATGGTCTGCGAGCAACGGGGTAACTAAGTATCCTCCAGCTTTAAACTCTTTAAACGGTTCAACAACATGAGCCTCCACCACACCCTTCAACCTCCCGTTCGTCGAAGAGCCTAATTCCCGAATCTTACTGTAGACATCAGTATTCCCGTAGACATGAAGAGCCTCCTCGTTCAAAAGCTTCGCGAAGGGCTTTGACCTCATGCAGAACTCTTCAAAATAGAAATGGTCCTGATGAGTATGGGTGACGAGAAGATTCTTAACATCAGCCAGCTCAATCCCATGCTTAAGAACATGATGATACGTGTCCGGCGGGAAGTCGATCTTCAAATCATTGTTTACCAGCGTTGAAGACCTTGTCCTCACGTTTCTACCACCAGCATTTCTTGCCCTCCTGCAATTCGCACACTGGCAAAACACCGCCGGCCACCCCTCGGCCGCGCCTGTCCCCAAGAACATGACCCTCATATTTCGACTCCGAAGCCCAAGTAGGTTTATATAGGCTTACGGTTAACGAGCTCAGCCATTAGCCAGCATTAAGAATAGTTAGGCATACGGTTTTGTAAACGTCTTTCACCGTGAGGATTTAAATGAGGTTTTGCCTTCTCGTGGGAGAGAACCCTCAACTCGTAAGTCCATGTATCGTAGTAAAGGTTTCCTCCTCTCCACTCAACCTCTCCACGCTGATTATCCACAGTATCCGACCTGAAGTGAGCTTTGGGAGGAATAAAGCTGGGGGAGATATCCGTGTTAGCCACAAGCCTATAGTGGTCGATATTCCCGAAATAGAACCTACGGTATTTCTCGATGTTTCTAAAATGGCCTCCGAACGACGGGTCTGCGTAAAGCCACCCGTAGGGCTCTACGTAGAACTGGGCCCAATCATGCGGGCTCGGCTTAACCGGATTAAGATACCATCCTGACTGCCACCTGGCTGGAACCCCGCTTATCCTGCAGAGAGTTATGAATAGCAAGGCTTGAACCCCGCAATCCCCTCTAAGGTTTCTCGCAGCATAATCGCTGATGCATTCCATCGTCGAGTATTCCGGCACTAGGGCGTAACTAACGTTTTCAGTCATCCACCCGTATATGCGCCAAGCCTTAAGATACGGGTTTGACTCCCCGGAGACAAGCTCGTCTGCAAGCCTTCTCAGATACGGGGTGAAAACCATATGGGGTGGAGCCTCAGAAGTGTATTTTCTGTAGGACTCGCCCTCAACGTATGAACCTATCTTCTCGGGTTTTACCTCGACATAAGCTGCGTTAACCGCATACTCGTATTCAACGCTGAATTCAAGCTCCTCGCCCTTAACAGACTTTTTCTCGAAATATATTGTTCTCTGCGGAGCATCCTCTGGAGCCATAACATGCTTCTCTGGGACTGTTGACACGAGCCTGACAACCGGTTGCAACAGGCTCCTTTGAGGAAAGGGCATCCAGACCCTTACAGTTTCACCGTCAGGAACAACGTCAGGCTTAACTCTCAACACCATCGACACTCTGTTCCATACTGGCTCAAAACATCTGGCGTCGGAGCCTCCTCTAAGAATCACAGTGTCCAAGTGTTCAAACAGCATGCTCGTAATCCTATCAGCATCTTCCCCTGCTCTCAGCCTACTCCTAATCTCCATCCTTTCCCTAACGAGATTAGGCAGAAAGTTTCTGAAGATTCTTGTCTCCCCCTCCATCCTAATGTGGTCTATGAACCCTTTCTTAACCCATTCGTTGAATTCATCCCTAGTCAAATCCGGAATCTGCTCCCTAAGAGAAGCGAAAGCCTCTTCTTCAGAAAGCGAATAATCCCACCTGACCCTCCGAATTCTTTCCAATTCCCATTCCAGTCTGGATTTCAGAAGCCCTGGAAGCCTCCTCCCCTCGCCTAGGATCTGGTTTACCGCGGTTACTGCTTCTTCGAAAAGTCCGTCCTCCTCTAGGCGTCGAACCCTATCCGGCAGACCAGCCGTCAAGAACTCGTTTTCCAGAGCATCCGTTTTTCGCAACACTGCTTAGCTAAAGTGTAGAGGAATATTTAGGCATTAAGGCAGACATAGCTAAATCCTTATGTATAGCTGGAGTCAGCAAATCATGGTGAAGCTTATGCGCACGGAGAAGCCGCCACCCTTCCCCTGCCCTGAGGAGAAAATACCTAGCTATATAGCCTACCGCGTCAACGAGCCGATCCGGGTTGACGGACTTTTAGACGAGGCTTGCTGGCGAATAGCACCCCGCTCACCGCGCTTCGTAGATCTTGTTAGCGGCCGGCCGGCCCTCTACGACACGTATGCAGCAGTACTATGGGACGATGATAACCTGTACGTAGGCTTCTGGGTGGAGGAGCCCCTTGTAGTCGCCACCCTGACCGAGCGCGACTCCCCGATTTACGAGGATAATGACGTGGAGCTCTTCATCGCTGGTAGAGACGCCTACTACGAGTTTGAGATAAACGCGCTTGGAACTGTCTACGAGGTTCTCTTCATATGGGAGGATGCTTACGAGAAGGCTGGTTACAGCAGGCTCTCCGAGTTCCGAAGAGAACTCCCCGGAGTAAGGCTTTTCCCCGGAGTCGGTTTAAAAAACCATCCCCGGGGACTTAGGATAGGCTTCTGGAACTGGGATTTCCCCGGCCTTAAAAGCGCTGTTCACGTCGACGGTACTCTTAATAATAATCAGGACCGGGACCGGGGGTGGACGGTTGAGATAGCCCTCCCCTGGGAGGGGATGCGGGTGCTAGCCATGCCTGACAACCGGCCGCTGCCCCCTAGGGATGGAGACACTTGGCGTATGAACTTCTTCCGCTTCAACCAGTATAAGGAAGCGCCTCCGGCACAGGACTCTGGGGGCTGGGCCTGGGCGCCACACTACGTTTGGGACTCGCATGTACCCGAATGCTACCCCTTCATACATTTCTCGGAGAAAACCGTTACTGAAGCAGAGTGAAGGCGCTGGCAGCAGCAGGCGTTAAAGGAGACTAGGTTTAAACACGAGCGCGGCTAAACTTTTAAATGACCGGCTGCAGTGGTTGTAAGAAGGGGTGATTGTATGCTTGAAGAACCCTTTTTCCACGCGGCTTCTACTGTCGTTTCTAGTTCTGATTGTTTTTCCAGCCGCGACTATCTTCATGCTTAAAACAGTCTTTGAGACACCTGGGCCCCACCGGCTAGAACTTACTTCGCAAATCCTTTTGAAGAGCAGGTTATTCTGCCCTAAATGCCTGAGTTCAAGCGGTTTAGAGCTCACGGGCCATGATGCTGTAAGATGTAAAAACTGTGGTTTTATTTTCAGCCTTGGGGCTTCACCCTGGGGAAGTAGTGTTGATGAAAAACTTAAACCATACTCCTAATTTGAAAACAGCCAGGTGCGGAAGCAACGTCAAACCAGGCTGGAAGACGAGGAAAAGACTATTCATCCGCTAAGACGAGTGGAACGAATAAGGCCTCATCTTATTTTCTGTTGCTAATACTCCTTGCCTCATTAGGAATTAGTACACCATGCGTCCCCAGTGAATCAGGCTTTTACGCTAAGGAAGACTTCTCAGGATTCTACGACTACGATAAGTCTATTCCTCTAAACGCTACGGTTGAATTAATCAGGGACGAGGGCGTTTGCAAAATATACAGGGTCTACTTCAACTCTGTGAACGGTGAAAGGGTTCCGAGCCTGATTTCAATACCTTCCGGCTCGGGCAGATTCCCATGCATCGTTTTTCTCCATGGCTACGGCGGTTCGAAAGAAGACATGCTATCGTTTGCCGAGCTGATCGCAGCCGAGGGCTATGCCGTCATCGCGATAGACGCTGAGTTCCATGGTGAAAGGAGGGAGGAGGGGAAAGCATTGTACTCCCCGAATCTTGAGGAGTCTAGGAACGGCATAATCCAAACCATAGTTGACCTTAGGAGGGCGGTAGACTATATTGAAACTAGGGAAGAGATTGACGGGGAGAGGATTGGATACGTGGGTGGCAGCATGGGGGGAATCCTGGGAGCCATATTCATAGGCGTGGAGCCCAGGATTAAGGCTGCTGCGCTCCTAGTCGCAGGGGGAAACATGAGCCTGATGATAATGAAGAGCCAGCACTCAGCAATACCGCCGATCAGGAAATACTTGGAGGAGCAGGGCATGACGTATGAGGAGCTTCAGGAAGCCTTAAACCCTGTCGACCCTCTTAACTTCATAGGGAATTTCTCGCCGAGGCCCGTGGTCTTCCATCTCGGTAAATACGACCAGATCGTTCCGGCTGAAGCAGGCGAACAGCTTTACAAGACGGCTGGAGAACCCAAGCAAGTATACTGGTATGATTCTGGGCACAACCTTCCTCTAGAGCTGGTTGCGTCAAGGATCCTAGACTTCATGGATCGAGAGTTGAAAGGAAGGGTTTTCACATCTCATGAAGCAAGATTCTGGATGACCAGGTATGGCGTGCCGATAATGGCAGCCGGGCTTGCCGCCACAGTTCTAGCCTACGTCATAATTAGCTCAAAACGCTCCAAGCAGTCCAAAATTACATCCACATCTTGTTCAGATTTTAAAAATGGTTATAAGTGGTTTAAACCATTTTCTTCACATGGAGGAGCATGGGAATTTAAGGGAGAGGGTTGTTGAAGAAGGAGGTTTTTCAGAGGATTTTGAAACTAGATCATCATACTGGAATTGGAGGATAGACAACCATGCCGGCTTCGAGGTTGGGAGAAGCGTTTTAAGAATGCGGATGGGGCCGACGGAGGCCCTGTACTATTCGAACGCTGAGATAGCTGACGGCCTTTTCGACGACCTTCCATGGATGTTCAAGACTTTCGAGACTAAAGCTAGACTCGTAGGGGAACACTACGGTAGCGCTGGCTGGGGCTTCTGGAACCACACCATGGTTATAGACAGCTCCCTACCCATCTGGTTTATATATCTGAAGACTAGGCGCCCCTATCCCTTCTCAGGTTTCTTCGCGCAAGTCGGGAACCGTTTCCAGCCAGTGATGCTTCTCGAGAAAAACAGCAGGTTTGTTTTAGCCTCAATACTTTCAAAGGTTTCAAGCAGCATAATCGGGGTGGAAATAATTTCCCCTAAGCCCAGTATGCAGGAGCTTAAGCTTGACGAGTGGCACGAGTATAGGGTTGAATGGGTTAAACAGGGGGTAAACTTTTACGTGGACAGCAGGGAGGTGGCGAAAATCCCGTTTCCATTTAAGGAGGAAAGGGCTCGTGCAGACGTCTGGATTGACAATGCTGTCTACGAGATTAGGAAAGGCGACCCGGCAGGGGTCTACAGGCATGCGACGCAGGAGAACAGGAAGAAAGCCTTCTTAGAGTTAGACTATATCAAAGTCCATTGAGACGATTATTAAGCCGCTGTTCCCGAGAAGTTAAACAACAAGCTCCCCCCTCTCCAAGAGGTGTTCTATGCATTCCCGGTAAATATCTTCCGTAGTGTAGCGCGGCCGGTAGCCGAGCAGCTGTTGGGCCTTCTCTATGCTGACGCAGGGAGAATGAATAACGTGATCCCTAGTAATGGCAAATGCCTCCTCACCAAGGACATCCGACATTTTCTGCAGCGGGATAAATCTGAGGTTCGGCTTCCTCCCGAAAAGAGACGCTACAAACTCGCAGCAGTATGAGAGGGTTACAGCGTAAGGCGCTGCAACGCTGAACGATTCTCCCAAGGCTGCTTTACGGTTTAGGATCGCCAGTTCAAAAATCTGTGCCACATCATCAGCATGAACATGATGAAGAGTTGCCAGTCCATTATCAGGCAGGTATACAACGTCTCCGCGAGCCAGGCTTCTGTACACATCAACACCGTTCCTAGTTCCCTGAGGATCTATGGGAAGCCATTTCCTACCGCAAATGTGGCCCGGATGAATCACTGTTGCTGGAAAACCCTCCCTATCGTATTTCTTAAGGAGGTTGGCTTCAATCCTTGCCTTATTTATACCGTACTCTGTGATAGGCCTTCTGGGATAATTCTCCCTGTAGGGTACTCGAGTGCTAGGCCCATATGCCCATATGGTACCACAATGGATAAAATGGCTTACACGACCCTCAAGGTTCTCAACCATAATCCTGTTCTGCTCAGGAGTAAAACAAATAAGGTCTATCACGACATCAGCCTCAACCTCAGCCATACGCTTCCCCCAGGAGCCGTTCTCCTCCTCCCTAATCCTGTCAGCAAGGATCCATTCAACCTGACTCCACAAGGCTTCGGTGCTGGCAGAACCATAATATGGCTTGGGGTTTCGCGCCAGAACCTGCACCTCATATCCACGCAACACTAAGCGTGGCACCAGGTAGCTTCCGATATGCCCGGTTCCACCGATTATTAGGACCTTCATCCCTAGGCCGGCTGTTGATAAAGATTCCCTACATATAAAGATTTATATTTCCTTCCAAGGATTCGCAACCAGTGTTTAATGAGCGAAAGAGTTGTGATGAGCATCGACCAGGGCACCACGGGCTCCCGAGTCTCACTGTACAAGCATGATGGAACACCTTATCCCAACGGCTGGTGTTACGTTGAGCATTCGCAAGCCTATCCTAAACCCGGTTGGGTTGAGCACAACCCTGTTGAAATATGGCTGAACGTTAAGCACTGCATCAGGAACGTTCTGGATAAGACTGGCGTTAAACCAGGAGAAATTGTTGCGATAGGCGTCACGAATCAGCGTGAAACAGTCGTGGCTTGGAACCCTAAGACTGGAAGGCCCGTTTCAAACGCCATCGTGTGGCAGGATCGCCGGACAGCTAAGCTGGTTGACTATCTCCGGGAGAACTTTTTAAACGACATTGTCGAGAAAACCGGTTTGATTCCAGATAGCTATTTCTCAAGCACGAAGATATGGTGGATGCTTGAAAACATTAAGGGTCTACGTGAAAAAGCTTTGAAAGGAGAAGTCGTTTTCGGAACGGTAGACACATGGATCATATGGAACCTGACGAATGGTTCTCGAGATATTCAAACCCCGGAGTACAACGGTGCATTCGTAACCGATTACAGCAACGCGTCTAGAACAATGCTCTTCAATATTCACAGGCTCATGTGGGATGAGGGCCTTGCTGAAATACAGGGTAAAATACCTGTCGAGGCGCTTGCACTACCAAGGCCTAGCAGCGATAAAGATGTTTACGGATGGACTGGTCCAGAGGTCTCAAGCCTTTTCGAAGGCTTAAGCAAGCCGGTAACTGGAGACGCTGGAGACCAGCAGGCCGCTTTACTTGGCCAAGCAGGGTTTGAACCCTACGATGTGAAATGCACCTATGGCACAGGCAACTTCATACTCATGAATACTGGAGAGAACAAGGTGCGCTCCAAGTCTGGGCTTCTGGCCACAATACTCTACAGCGTTGAACCGGGTAAAGCAGTCTATGCTCTCGAGGGAAGCGTTTTCATTACGGGTGCAGCCATCCAGTGGCTGCGCGACGGCTTGAAGATAATCGAGGTCTCGGGGGAAGTGAATCCTCTTGCCGAAGCTGCTGAAGACACGGGCGGCATTTATTTCGTACCGGCGTTCACCGGGCTTGGAGCACCCTACTGGGACCCCTATGCGAGAGGCATGATAATAGGTTTAACCAGGGGGACGGGTAGGAGGCATATTGCTAGGGCGGTTTTAGAATCCATCGCATACTTGACTCGCGACGTGGTTGAAGCAATGAGCAACGATACTAGCAGGAGGGTGGAAAAGCTTAAAGCAGACGGCGGCGCATCCCGGAGTGACTTCCTGCTTCAATTCCAGTCCGACATACTCGACGCAATTGTCGTCAGACCTCTCGTGCAGGAGACAACCAGCCTGGGAGCAGCCTACCTCGCTGGCCTCGCCGTAGGCTTCTGGAGGAGCATGGGCGAGGTTAAAGACAATTGGAGGATGGAGAGGGAGTTTAAACCCAGGATGAGTCTGGATACTAGGGAGAAACTATACGAGGGTTGGAGGGCGGCTGTAAAGAGATCGTTAGGATGGGCTAGGGAAGTACCTTGGGCCTACGGTTACGACTAGGCAGGACCAAGACGGGGGGAGACAAACATCCATGGCTGGCGAAACACGTGTCACAATAATAGGCGCTGGAGTCATAGGTGCCTCCATAGCCAGAGTTTTAAGCATGTTTGAAAACCTGCAAGTGTATGTTTTAGAGGAAAACTATGATGTCGGCGGAACCGTTAGCAGGGCTAACAGCTCAGTAATACACCCGGGTCACGAGGAGGATCCTGAAAACCAGCCTTTACGAGCAAGGCTCTGCGTTGAGGGGAATGCTCTATGGAGGAAATGGTGCAGGGAGCTCGAGGTCCCTGTTAAATGGGTCGGCGAGCTCATGCTGTTTGAGAGAAGCGAGGAGGAGAAGGAGGCTGGGAAGTATGTTGAGTGGGCCCGTAAAAACAACGTGGCGGGCGTAAGGATTGTCAGGAAGGAAGAACTGTTCGAAATGGAAGGCTCAGTAAGCAGGAGCGTTGAAGGCGGTGTTTACGCTCCCACGGCTGGCCTAATCTCCCCCTTTGAAGCCGTTATAGCCCTGATCGAGAACGCTGTAGACAACGGGGTTAAGCTTCTCACCGAGACGCGTGTCAAGAGCATCATAACAAGAAACAATGTTGTTGCAGGTGTCGACACAAACCGTGGATTCATCGAGACCGATATCGTTATCAACGCAGCCGGGTTGAACGCTGACGAAGTGTCTCACGCCGCCGGGGTTGAACCATGGTTCAGAATAAGGCCTAGAAAAGGCGAGTATATAGTTTTCGACAGGGATGCTGAGCCTAAGCCGAGCCTCATATTGCACACGATGCCTACACCAGTCACTAAAGGTGTTTACGCTTTGACCACCGTGCATGGAAACCTGATGATAGGGCCGACTGCCGAAGACCTTCCCTACGAGTTTAAGGGAGACACGTCCACAAGCCTGAATGGCCTAGACCAACTGGTTAAAGAGGCGGGTAGAATGCTTTGCGGAACACCACCGCGCTCGAAAATCATAAAGTTTTTCGCAGGGTTGAGACCTGAACCCCCTGAAGGTAAATGGTTGATAAAAACCTACTCTCAGCCCTATGGATTCGTCAACGTCGCAGGCATCAGGTCCCCAGGCTTAACGGCGGCACCCGCAATAGCCAATTATGTTTCAAGCCTCCTTATAGAGGAATACGGGTTAAGGCTGGTTGAGAAAACAAGATGGAAACCAGTAAGGAGGCGAATAACACCCGTCGAAGAGATGGATTACAACACTCTGGACAAGCATATCTTGGAGAACCCTGATTACGGCGAGATCGTGTGTTTCTGCAACAATGTTTCAAAAGCAGAGCTTTTAGAAGCCGTTGAAAGAATGCGGGCGATCGGCGTGAAGACCATTACTTTCGACGGCGTGAAGCTCAGGACGACAGCAGGCTTCGGTAAGTGTCAGGCTTCAAGATGCAGGATACGGATAGCCCTCTTAATATCTGAGGCAACGGGGGCACCTCTCCACAGCGTCGTCATGAAGAAGGCGAGCATCGGCGTCGGAGGAGTCAAGACGCTTTGGACCGAGAGCAAGGAGAGTGCGGAGAATGATTGAGCACGAGTATGATGTTATCGTCATAGGCGGCGGGCCAGCAGGGTTATCCGCAGCGACCAGGGCTGTTGAAAATGGTTTGAAAACCCTGCTGCTTGAAAACAGGGAGATGCTCGGCGGCATCCCGCTTCAATGCGTTCACACCGGCTTTGGAATCCACTGCTTCAAAGAAGACTTGACTGGGGGCGAGTTCATCACCAGGCTTATAGACAGGGCGGTGAAAAACGGTGTTGAAAGCATGGTTAAAGCACATGTTCTAAGGGTTCAAGTGGATTCAGCCTACGAGAAGACTGTTTACGCCGCCAGCCCTATAGGCCTCCTGAAAACAAGGGCTAAAGCCATGGTTTACGCTGTCGGAGCGCGGGAGAGACACTCGTATGAAGTCGGCTTAACAGGCGACAGGCCTGACGGGGTTTACACGGCTGGCGAAGCCCAGGCTTTGATGGATATTTACGGTGTACTACCAGGCAGGAGGATAGTTATTCTCGGATCCGGGGACGTGGGGCTCATAATGGCGAGGAGGTTTGCCCTTGAAAAGGCGGAGGTAAAGGCTGTGGTGGAGGTCCTACCCTACCCCGGTGGCTTGACGCGGAACATCGTGCAGTGTCTAAACGACTTCAACATTCCGCTTTACCTGGGCCACATGGTTCTCGAGGTCAGGGGGAGCGGGAGGGTTGAGAAGGTCGTTGTTGCAAGGGTTGGTGGAGACATGAAGCCGGTTGAGGGCTCTGAATTCGAGCTTGAGTGCGACACAGTTATTGTTTCCGCAGGCTTAAGACCGGATGTTGACATTCTTGAAAAAATAGGGGTTGAAACAGACCCCGCCACTGGAGGACCGGTTGTAAACGAGTTTTACGAAACCAGCGTGCCACTCGTCTTCGCAGCGGGTAACGCTCTCGTCATAAACGATCTCGTGGACTATGATGTTGAGCAGGGTGAGGCTGCAGCAACATTCGCCTCCATGCTTTTAGAAGACTATACTACTCAAAGGTTGAAATGGAGGCGAGTTGAAAGAGGAAGGAACATAAGGCTAATCATGCCTCAGCTCGTAAGCGGAACTAGGGATGTCGTGTTCTACAGCAGGGTTCAGCATCCTGAGGATAATGTGCGTGTTACTATTCGCGAGACGGGGTTTGAAAAAAGGTTTTCCAGAGTTAAGCCGGCGGAGATGGTCAGGATCAGAGTTAACGCTGAAGAACTGGCAAAGGTTCAGGGTGAGAAGCTTACCTTCGAGGTGGTTGGATGACCAGAGTCCTAGAGTATACATGCATAGTTTGCCCAGCAGGATGCTTGCTCAGGGTAGAGGCTGAGGAGGCCCGTGTTTTAAAGGTGTATGGTGCAGCATGCCCCAGGGGTGTTGAATACGCTAAGCAGGAATTCTCAGACCCTAGGAGAATGGTTTTCACGGTGGTTAGGGTGAGGAACGGGGAGATGCCAACAGTCTCCGTTAAGACGAGTAGGCCAATACCTAAGAACAAGGTTTTCAACCTGATGAGAATGCTTGTGTCAATAGAGCTGGAGGCCCCGGTGGAGATAGGGGAGGTTATCCTGAGGAACGCGTATGGCGCCGACGTGATCACCACCAGAAGAGTCGGCAAGAGGAAGAGTTCAAGAGCATGATTGACGAGCAGCTAGCTCCTTAAGCAATGAAAGCCTTAATAGGTTTAAAGCCTGAAGAGTCATGCATGAATCTAGACGAGGCTTTAAGCAGGATCGTTGAAGAAGCTGGAAAACTGGTTGACAAATCCTTGTTGAAAGCCTCAGACGGGACGACTCTTTTCAGGCCGGACGCGGGTGGGAACTACAACGCGCTCTGGACGAGGGACTTCTGCTACATGCTTGAAGGCCTCCCACGCCGTATTAAGCGTGAAGACGCTGTCAAAGCCTATTTCTTCATAGTTAATCGTCAAAGGGGGGATGGGGCTATTCCAGATAGAGTTGGAATAGATGGAGAGCCCTACTACAACGTTTTCGGCTCAAAACCTCCAACCGACAACCCGCAGTTCGCAGTTAAAATAACATGGGAAATATGGCGTGCTTACGGTGATGCTTCCCCCTTCATCCTGACCGCCGGCAGGCTGGAGAAAGCCTTAGGCTCGCTTCCTTTAAGCAGGAAGACTGGTTTAATCTGGATCGACCCCAGTAGCCCGCACTCGCCCTACGGCTTTACAGATTGCGTGGCTAAAACCGGCGAGGAACTCTTCTCCTCACTACTCCTGTACGAGGCTCATGTGAAAATGGCTGAGCTATATCGGGCAACAGGAATGCTTGAGGAGGCAGGGGTGCACGAGGCTAAGGCGGCTAAGGTAAAGAGCTCGCTGGAAACACTGTGGTCCGGCGAGGGATATTTCTTCGCAGCCTCCGGAGACTGTAGGCAGCCGGATGTATGGGGGTCGGCTTACTCTGTTTGGCTGAATGCGGTTGACGATCAGAAAGCCCTAGAGATTTCCAGATGGCTCTCAAACAAGCTTGGCAGGATAGTTAAATGGGGCCAGGTTAGGCACCTGCCTGAGCCTTTCTCCTGGGAGAAAACTCTTACTGAAGTCAAGCCTGGAACGTATCAAAACGGCGCCTACTGGGGGACAGCCACAGGATGGGTGGCCTACGCAGTATCACTCACCAACCGTCAACTGGCTGAGCAAATACTGATAGATCTTGTTGAATTCTGCGAGACCGAGGGAAAAGCATGGGAATGCGTCAACCTGGACTACAGGAAGTGCCCGGACTACGTGGCCACTTTAGCCTGCCCGTCAGCCCTGGTTGAAAGGCTGAAGAAGAGTGGAGCGTAGACGCAGGTGGTGACTGGTTATGGAGGTTCGGGAAAGGGTTTACAGTGTTCTTAAAGGAAGCATGCCTGACAGGATGCCCTGGCTCATATACTCCAGCCACCTGCCTCGGGGAAGCTTCGAGCGCAGGATGAGAGACATTGGGCTTGGGATCGAGGAGAGATGCGGCATATACAGGGCGTCCATGCCGAACGTCAGAATAGAGAGTAGAACCGTCGGCGACTATGTTTACACTACTTACCGTACTCCGGTTGGCGAGCTGAATACTGTGACGCGGATTGGAATGCGGTTTCAGTTCCCAGGAGGCTCCTGGACTGTTGAACACCCGGTGAAAAATGCTGGCGACATCAGGGCTCTGAGGTTCATGATAGAGGACACCGTATACGAGCCGGATTATGAAAACTATGTCAGGGTTAAAGAAGACCTGGAGGGGGACGGGATTGTTACGGTTTGGGCTGACTACACGCCTCTCATGAAGATAATTATCAGGCACATGGGTTTCAAAACATTCGCAATCATGTACCGCAGAAACAGGGGGGTGATAGAGGAGCTTGTCGAAGCACTGGACAAGAGTTTTCTAAAAATGTACAGGATAATAGCTGACTCACCGGCTGAAATAGTCAGGGTGGGCGACAACATTGATTCAACACTTGTATCCCCAAGCATCTTCGAAAAATACTGCCTCCCCTACTACAACAAGTACACGGATATTCTTCACGAGAGCGCGCGCGCTAACTGAAGAGATAAGAAGCTTCACAATAAGGCTGCTGGAGGAAATAGCACCTGGAAAAGGATTCATCATGAGCGTTACTGAAGATATTCACCCGGACCACTATAGAAAGGGTGTTGAAACGGTTACTAAGATGATCTGGAAACACGGTGGCCTACCCATAAACCCACCCTTAGTTGGATGACTGGAAGCTAGGAACCCGTTGAAACCCACTTGGCTAAGTCATCATTTGCAAACCTGAATTCTTCAAGACCCGCGTGATCCGGCAGGTCTAACCCACAATAATCAACCGGAATCCAAACCCGTTGTGGGCGGAGAATCGGAGCGCCCCAACCTGCAACCAAAAAGTTAAAATATTTTCGGCATTCTCGTTCACAGGAGGAAAAATGGGGATAGCATTACAGCTTTACTCGGTTCGTGAGAACTGCGCTAAAGATCTTGAGGGAACTCTTAAGGCGGTTGCTGAAATGGGTTACGAGGGGGTTGAGTTCGCAGGGTATTACGAGAGAAGCGCTGAAAAACTTAGGGCAATCCTTGACGACCTTGGTTTAAAGGTGGCGGGGACACATATACGCATAGATACTCTGCTCGGAGAAGAGCTGGGCAAGACTGTTGAGTTCAACCGTGTCTTGGAAAACAGGTTTCTAATCGTTCCAGGCCTGCCTGCGGAAATGCTGGGTTCAAAAAAGAGTTGCCTGGAGACAGCCAACCTTTTCAATGAAATCGCTAGAAAGCTTAGAAAAGAAGGGATGAAAGTAGGGTACCATAATCACGTGATGGAATTTAAAACTGTCAACGGGCAGAGAATATGGGATTTGTTCTTCAGCTCCACCATCCCTGAGGTGGTGATGCAGCTCGACACTGGGAACGCAATGCACGGGGGAGTGGATGCGGAAGGCATTCTGGAGATCATCCGGAAGTATCCTGGTAGAGCTGTAACCGTGCATGTGAAAGAGTATTCCTCTAAAGACCCTAAGGCAGTGGTTGGAGAAGGGGAAATGAAGTGGCGTGAATTCTTTGAGCTGTGTAGAACTGTCGGCGGAACCGAGTGGTATATTGTTGAGCAGGAGAGCTATGCCTACCCGCCTCTCGAATGCGTGAAGCGTTGCCTAGAAAACCTTAGAAGAATGAGGCTTGTGTAGGGCCCTTTTTAAAATCAATTTTAAAGTATTTTTAAAAGACTAAATCAATCGTCTTCGCAGTGTTGAAAAAGCAATTCAAAATGCTAAAGTTTAAAAAGACACATTTAACTTTAAAATCTTAGAAGATTGGAAGGAGGAATGCGTAAATGAAGATACTGTACGAATTTATTCCGAAAGCAGACTTTTTAGATTTAGCGGAAGAAATAAAGGATTTAGTAGATGGTTTTAACATCACCGATAGTGCAGGGGGAATACCTGCTCCCAGCGCTACTGCAGTAGCCTGCGCGGTTAAGATAAAGTATCCTCAGAAAATAATAATTCCCATGCTTATTACTAATTATAAAGGACCAGTTGAAATTGCTGCTGTAGCAAGTGCTTGTGAAGCCTTAGATATTTACGGAATGGTGCCTGATCCGGGAGATGCTCCCAGATACGGATACCCGATAAGGACGAGAAAAGACGGAACCTGTGAAGTTCTTTCCGATAAGGAGGAGATTGAAAGATTTAGGCGTGAAACTGGCCCTGCGGAAGAAGTTAGGGATTTCCTTCGTAATACCGTGAAGATTAAAAAGTTGAAATTAGGCTGTCTCTTAACTAGTCGCAGACCTACTGAAGAGGCAATTGCACGCGTAAGAGACGCTTGGGATTTCTGCCTTTTTCTGCGGTTGGAAAAGAGCTCTCTGCCAAAGTTAAAAGAATTGGCTTTAGAGTGTAAAAACTTAGGAAAACCCATTTATCCATATTTTGTGGTTGAGACGCCTAAAAATAAAAAGATTCTGGAAAGAATCGGATGGCCTTCTACAACAACCCTGGAAAAAGCAGAAGAGTTTTTAGCGGAGCTTCAAGGTGTCGTAGACGGTATAATTTCTACTTGCCTGGGAGATATTGAGGCGGATAAAAAGTTGCTTGATAAACTGCAGAAATTTAGAGAATAAGACTGGGAGAGATAAGAGAGAAAAATTTATTTTGCGACGCACGCTAGGTCGCAATCTAGAAATCGCTAAACATCTCAAAAAATCCTTGGAAACGGGGAGAGGAAGCCCTCTGGAAGATGAAGGTTCTGTTCAGAGCACGCGACCCATGCGTAGAAATTGTTGCCGGGGAAAGAGACGATTACTGAGCGAATTAAAGCTCGCTGTAACATTTAATGATTTTATTTATAGTATTGATGCGTGAAAACAATGGAGGATAAGCATGCTAACGCCTAGGGGTTGAATTCTCATATCTGTATGGATTGAAAGGAACCTGAGACATATAGAAGTCATTAAAAGGCTGATGGCTTAGGGCGCCCCATAGCCTCAGAAAGCCTTAAATGTCGGCTTTTTGTCATGCTTGGGAAAGGAGGCTTTGAATAATGCCTGTGAAAAAAAGCTGGCCGGTGCCGAGCGACATTGAAATCGCTTACAAAACCGAGCTTTACTCAATCAAGAAGGTTGCGGAGCATGCTGGGATTCTGGAAGAAGAATTGGAGCCCCATGGGAAATACGTGGCTAAAGTCGATTATAGGAGCGTTCTCAACAGGCTGAAAAACAGGCCAAATGGGAAATTGATTATCGTAACTGCAATCACCCCCACGCCACTCGGCGAGGGAAAGACAACAGTCTCGATAGGTTTGGGCCAAGCCTTCTATGAAAGAGGTTTAAAGGTTATCAATACTCTGCGAGAACCATCTAAGGGCGTTACGTTTGGAATAAAGGGAGGCGCAACCGGAGGCGGCTACTCCCAAGTCTTGCCGATGGACAGGATTAATCTTAATTTCACGGGAGACATACCAGCGGTGGAGATTGCCCATAACCTTTGTGCAGCAGCTATAGATGCTAGCATACTTCACGGAAACCCTTTAAGCATCGACCCCCTATCAATCGAATGGCCCTATTGCATGGATGTGGAGGCTAGGGCTTTAAGACGAGCCGTCATAGGATTGGGAGGGAGGTCAAACGGCTACCCTAGGGAGGCGCGCTGGAGCATAACTGTAGCGACGGAAACAGCGGCCATCCACGCATTAGCCACTGGGCTGGAAGATTTAAGAAACAGGCTTGGAAGAGCTGTCTTAGCCTACACCTATAGTAGGAAACCGGTAACGTGCGAAGAGCTTGGAGTAGCTGGGGCCATGGCGGCTCTGCTCGTGGAAGCCATTAAGCCTAATCTAGTCCAGTCTACAGAGGGCCACCCGGTTTTAATCCATGGATTCCCGTTTGCCAACATAGCGCACGGGACCAACTCGGTAATAGCTGACCTAGTGGCTTTGAAGCTTGCGGATTACGTTATCTGCGAGACCGGGTTTGGCTCTGAATGCGGCTTCTCCAAGTTCTGCGACATTGTATGCCGCCAGTCCCCTGAGATAAGGCCTGATTGCGCCGTCATCGTCTGCACAGTTAGAGCCCTTAAAGAACACGGCGGTGCCTTCATGCTTCGCCCAGGAACGCCCTATAAGAAGGTTAAAAGGGCGGCTGAGACGGAAAACCTTCAGGCGGTTGAAAAAGGTTGCGAGAATTTAGCTAGACACATAGAAATAGTGCATAAATACGGTATTCCAGCTGTAGTAGCAGTCAACAGGTTTACCACGGACACTGAGAGGGAGATAAGGCTGGTGTGCGAAAAAGCCATTGAGGCTGGCGCCGATGACGTTGCCGTTGTAGACCCCTGGTCCAAAGGAGGGGAGGGTTGCCAGGAACTCGTTGACAAGGTTCTTGAAGCAATGAAGAAGCCGCGTGAGCTGAAGTTTCTTTACTCGGATGAAGCCACCATCAAGGAGAAAATAGAGACAATAGCCACTGAGCTATATGGAGCCGGAGACGTGAAATATTCCCCTGAAGCAGAGGAAAAGATAGAGTTTTACACCAGCCTAGGGTACGACAGGCTTCCGGTAAACATGGCTAAAACACCCCTCTCCCTTTCGCACGACCCTCTCTGGAAGAACGTGCCTAAGAACTACACGTTTCCAGTCAACGACATTTTCGTATTCGTTGGAGCCGGCTTCCTCATCCCGATATGCGGCGAAATACAGCTTATGCCCGGCCTCCCGAGGAAACCCGCCTTCCTAGGGGTCGACGTGGAAACGGAAACCGGAAGGATAAGAGGCCTCTTCTAGAATATCAGCCACCATTATAGGGCTAAGCGTCCACCACGATTCTAAAAGTATAAAAAGGGGGTAGAGGAAAGGGATGAGGATGTTCAGGTTTAAGCAGGAGCAGAAAATTTTTGATATTGCCGGCGTGAAGGTTGGTGGTCAGCCGGGTCAACTACCTACCGTCATGATAGGAAGCATATTCTATAGTAAACAGAAAATATTTGAAGATGAGAAGGCTGGAGTGTTCTCTAAAGAGAAGGCTGAAGACCTCTTGAATAAGGAGGGGGAGATATCGGGTAAAACCGGTAATCCTAGGATTGTAGACGTATGCTGCACATGGCCCCAGGCTTTTGGAAAACTAATCGAGTTCGTGGCTGACAAGATCGACGGACCCCTCGCTATAGATGGAACTACTGAGGAGGCGAGGATTGCAGGAGCCAGGTACGTCGGTGAAGTCGGGTTGTCTCAACGCGTCGTCTACAACTCGATAATGCCGCATGTTAAAGAGGCCGAGATTTCAGCGATTAGGGAGGCTGGGATTAAGTCAGCCGTCTTACTGACTTATAACGCTAAAAGCCCTACGATAGCAGGGAGAATGCAGGTGCTTGATGAGCTTTTAGCCTTAGCCTCGAAAGCTGGTGTCGAGAAAATCCTGGTGGATACGACTGTCCTCGACATCCCAGACCCAGGACCAGTCGGCAAAGTCGTCTACCTGGTAAAGGAGAAATACGGGTTACCAGCCGGGGCGGGAACTCATAATGCAGTCCAGAGGTGGAATAAGATGCGCAGAATGGATAAAACACTGTTCTCAATCGCAAGCAGCGTAGCCGACGTGCTTCCCATATTCATGGGGGCGAACTTCGTAATATATGGGCCTATAGATAATGCTTCAAACGCGTATTTCCACTGTGCACTGGCTGACGCTTACGTGGCTTACAGCATGCGGCAGGAGTTTGGAACAAGACCATTAACCAGCAACCATCCGTTGTTCAAAATATTTAAGGCATAGGGAGAACGCGATTAGCAGGATTAGGGTTGGCTTCAAAAATTCGCTTATGCCTGCGAAATTCCAAGTGACGGTTTTTACGGGTCGTGTCAGCCAGCTAGAGACATGTACGCTTACTCTAAGCTTGGAGGCTTGTAAAACTCTTTCAACACCTGTCTGGTAGGGGTTTCGCCTCCCCTCCGCGAAGTATCCTAGCCTTCCCGTGCTCAACTATGATTCTTCCTTCCTGGAAAAGACGGATCCCTTCTACCAAGGCTTCACCCTCAGCCTCTTGAACCCTCCTCTTCAAAGTCTCCTCATCGTCATCTTCCCTGACTTCAACAGCCCTCTGTATTATTATCGGTCCAGCATCCATTTTCTCGTCAACAAAGTGGAGGGTGCAGCCTGTAATCTTCACTCCGGATTCAAGCACTGCGCGATGGACGTTTAGGTCCCAGCCTGGAAAGGCTGGGAGAAGCGAGGGATGAATATTCATAATCCTATTCCTAAACTTTTTCACAAACTGGGGGCTTAGGAGCCTGTTATAACCTATGAGCAGCACGAGGTCAACCTTCCTACGCTCAAGCTCCACGGCGACCTGCATATCGTAATCCACAGGATCCTTACCCTTAGGGTCTATGAATATTGCCTCTATACCGTTTCGTCTCGCCCTCTCCAGTGCGTACGCGTCCTTCTTATTGCTTATGAGGCAGACTATTTCAGCATTCAATCTTTTGTCTCTAATCGCCTGCAGGATGGGCTCCATGTCGGTGGCGCGGGTTGATGCAAGTATACCTATTCTCAGCAACGCGCACACACTACGAGGCCTCGGAGGCGCATTCCACCAGATTACGTATGATGGTTGCAACCGTCACCGGTCCCACCCCGCCTGGAACCGGGGTTATCGCGGACACTTTTTGGGAAACGTTTTGAAAATCCACATCCCCCACGAGAGTGCCTTCGACGAAGCTGGTTCCAGCATCGATTACTACGGCGCCTTCAGCAACCATTTTGTCGGTTATGAGCCTTGGGACACCGGTTGCAGTGATTAAGACATCCGCCTCCAGCGTCTTCTCGCTCAAGTTTTTAGTCTTAACGTGGCAAACAGTGACTGTTGCCATTCGCGAGGTAAGCATCGCGAACAGGGGCCTTCCGACGAGTATACTGTTGTTCACGACGACAACATCAGCACCCTCAACGTTAATTCCATACCAATCTAAAATCCTGATCACAGCGTTTGCCGTCGCCGTGGGCCTGGCTTCCCGACCAGATAGCAACCTTCCCAGGTTCACCGGGTGCAGACCGTCAACGTCCTTCCTAACGTCTAAGGCTTCCAATACGTTCAGCGGCGACACGTTTTTCGGAAGTGGTAGTTGAACCACTATCCCATGAACACCCGTATCCTTATTCAACTCCTTTATGAGCGAGATGAGCTCGGCCTCGGAAGGATCGTTAAGCTCATGCACTACTGCTCTCCCCCCTACAGAGTTGCAGGCTTTAGCCTTCATCTTAACGAAAGAATCCTGGGCCTTTGAACCTGAAGCCTTTATAATGTGTAGCGAGGGTGTGAAACCCAGCTTCTCGATCCTTGCCTTAGCCTCAGCCAGAATCGCGTCAGCCACCGGCTTGCCGCTCAATATCCTAGCCGCCATCAGGAATCACCCTGGGCCCTTGAAACCGTGAACCCTGACGCAAGAACCCTTGAAACGAGGGTGACGCATCCACATGTCCTGCTGAAGCCTACTTTCCAACCGTGAGAGCTACGCCCATCCCTAGTGACAGCCTCATCAACCTTTACCAGTTCTCCAGCCAATGAGACATCGCGTCCTTCTCAAACACATGCGTCCTTATAAATGCTTCGATTCTGTTTCTCCCGTCAGCCGAATTTTTATAAACCTTTAAAGCGCGAACCCGGGATGAGCACGCGCTTTCAACACGCTGGTTACTAATGTTCATGAAATGTTTTTATAGGGAACTTCTTCTGCAGTTGGGAATGAACGAGGGATCCCGCAGCGCTAAGAACGAATTCAGGAAATTAGCGAGGGAAAGGATCCTAGCGATGTCGGATCAGCAGAGGAAGGATAAGAGCTCGAAGGCAGTTTCGAATCTTAAAAGACTGGAGGAGTTCTCGAGGGCAAAATGCGTTATGGTTTACGTTTCTAAAGAGGACGAGGTTGATACGATCGGGCTTATTACTGATATGTTGAAATCCGGTAAAAGAGTCGTAGTGCCTCTTGTTGACGAAGAAAGCGGGGAGCTGATTCCCTGCGAGATAACAACCCTTGAAGAACTAGTCGCCGGAACATTCGGCGTGATGGAGCCGGATCGCAAGAATGCGAGAATCGTTAACACGGATGAGATAGAGCTTGTGGTGGTTCCTGGTAGGGTTTTTGACAGAAATTGCAACAGGCTTGGCAGGGGAAAGGGCTACTTCGACAGGTTTTTAAAGAGATTTAACGAAGGTAAGAAAGTGATCGGTTTAGCCTTCTCTGAACAGGTTTTCGACAGCATACCGGTTGACGAGAACGATGTGAAGGTTGACATCGTGGTTACTGAATCCAGCATCATACGGCGCGACGCTGGAGAACCGAGAGCGGTTTTAAGTAAAAAAACATTCGACGCTCATAAGCTTGCCACCTCCTCCCTGTTCATGGCGCTCTTCATCGTGCTAAGGGCGGTCCCAGCCTTCCCAATCATAGGGGTACCTGGGGGAAGCTTCCCGGTTTCAGACGTCATTCTGCCGCTTTACGGCGTCTTGCTGGACCCCCTTCACGGCGCCACCGTAATACTCCTGGGGACGATTCTAGGTTTCTTAATAAAGCCTCCTAGGTTCCTTTACCTAGACTTCCTACCACCGCTGGTTAACACTTTGACAGTAAGTCTGCTCTGGAGGAGGAAAACATGGCTAGCAATCCTCATCTATGTCTCCGCGTTAACCGTTTTCATGACGGGGCCGTTTAGCCTGCTCCTTATACACCTTGACCTTCCCGGCTTAGAGGTGGACTTGCCATTCCACTGGCTGCACCTCATCGCAATACCCGTCTCCATGGTTCTCATTAGGCTTGGCAATTTTAAACATAAGGCTGACCCAATATTATTGAAGCTTTCAGGATGCGCCTTACTCGGAACCATGGCGCAACACTCCACGGGTAGTGCACTATTTGAATACGTGTTCGGCCTAACCGGAATGATTAACAGAGAGGGGTTTGAGAAAATCTGGTATACGGTCTTCTGGATATATCCTATAGAGAGGATGCTTCTAGTCCTAGCCAGCACGCTGGTTGGAGTACCGGCTACCCGAGTACTGACTAGGATGATATGGAGGCCTCAGAACCCGTCGTAAGGCTCACCCGACCATATTGGCCTTGCTTCCCCAACGGTGAAAACTGAGCCCGTAACCAGTATTCTACCTTCTTCCCCAGCGCATGACAATGCTCGAGCCACCGCCTCCCTAACAGTCGGCTCAGAACTGTATTTAGCATTCAGACTCTTCAAAACATCCTCCATCCTCTCAACCGGGAGAGCCCTCCCCATGACGCTATGCTGAGTCAGGATGAACTCGTCCGTGATCCTTGCAATAGACCGGAGAATCTTATCATACTCCTTATCCGAGGAAATACTGACGACTGTCTTAAACTTGGCTCCCGGCAGCATCTCCCCTATGCTTGACGACAATGCTTCAGCGGCCGCCGGATCCTTAGCGCAATCCAATATTACTAGGGGACGTTTACTAATCGGCTCCAGCCTCCCTGGCCAAACAATGTCGGCAAGACCCCTCCTTACAGCTTCCTCGTTAAAGTTTGACTCGCCCGTCAACTCGGAGAACTTGAGATAGCTAGCTATGGCCGTCGATACGTTCACCGCCTGAAAACTCCCCCTGAGCGAAACCTTAAGGTTCTTCAACAGTGTCTTCCCCAGCTCAATATCTAAAGTCATCCCGGTCAGGTCGGACCTTAAAACCCTGTGCTTAACATCCCTAGGTACCAAGGTGAGCTCTGAGCCCAATTCCCTGCAGCGTTCCTCTATGACTCTGAGCGCTGAACCTGAACAAGCCGATACAGTTGGCCGACCACGCCTTATTATGCCTGCTTTCTCAAAGGCTATTTTCTCAACAGTATCACCCAAGTGCTTCATATGCTCTAAAGAGACGTTGGTTATGACTGAGAGCACAGGGTCGCATGCGTTTGTCGCATCGAGCCTGCCTCCCATACCCACCTCGACGACAGCCACGTCAACTTTTTTCATCGAGAAATACTTATACGCCATTGAGACGTTACACTCGAAAAACGTTGGAAACCGTCCAAGCCTTTTCGAGACTTTTTCACCAGCCTCTTTAACCTCCTCATACGTCTCCACGACTTCCCTCCTCGTTATTTCCCGGCCATCCACAACTATCCTCTCGGTGAACCTGCATAGGTGAGGCTTCGTGAAAGTCCCAACCCTAAGACCCTTCTCGCGTAGGATTGAGCTTATCATGCTGACGGTGGAACCCTTCCCATTAGTACCCCCTACTAGGATTACGGGATAGTCCTGCTCCGGGTTTCCAAGCTCGTTCAAAACCCCCTTGACAACATCCAAGCCTAGCTTTATCCCCCTCAGCTCGTAGAGCTCCTTGAGAACCCGCAGGTACTCGGCGTCATCAGTCCAAGCACTCAATTATTGAAGCACCTCCTTTAGCGCGCCGAGGGAAACGAATCCTCTCCATCATTTCGTATCGGTGGAAATCGTCTTGTTTAAATGTCTTACTGAGAAGTGTTGAAGCCAGGGAGCACCGGGTTTCATCGTTTCCGCTCGTCGGAAGCACGCGCACCCCGACCAGGATGAGCCTTGAAGCAAGGCTCCAAGGAGGAAACCCGTTCACACTTCGACGCGCGCAGATGGAATTGTGGGTAAGCCACCAGCTGTGTGTTGAGTCAAGGGAATCAGTCAGAGAAAAGCTTAAAAAGCGGGATGAGGACGGGTTCCCCGTGGAGTATAGGATTCTAGGGAGAACAGGCTTCAAGGTAAGTATTCTCGCGATAGGGGGCTGCGGCCCGGGGATAGCTCCGAACACGGAGGAGGGTCTTAAGGCGTTTGAAAACGCTTTTGAGAAGGGTCTTAACATGGTTGACGTGGCGCCAAGCTACGGAGACGCGGAAACCAGGCTTGGGCAAACAATAAGGAGGAACCGTAGCAGGCTAGTCATAACTGAGAAAACTCTTGAGAGAACCAGGGAGGGTGCTTGGAGGGAACTGCGGCAAACCCTGTCTCGTTTCAACGTTGAAAACCTGGATGTATACCAGTTTCACGCAGTCAGCACGCTTGAGGAGCTTGAAAAGATTTTCAGCGAAGACGGTGCGATGAAAGCCTTTCAGGAAGCTCGTGAACAGGGATTAATAAGATACATAGGGATAACGGCCCATTCAGACATGAGGATCGTTGTTAAAGCTCTTGAAAGATTCGACTTCGACACCGTGCTGATACCCGTGAACGTTGGAAGCATGATTGCCCCCGCACCTGAGAACGATTTCAACACTGTTTTAAAAATCGCGAGGGACAGGGATATAGGGGTTATCGCCATAAAGGCGGTTTCAAAAGGAAGGTGGACCGGTGAGAGAAAATACCAGACATGGTACGAGCCCATGGATGAGCAGGAGGATATTGACAAGGCTGTTTGGTTCACGCTTTCCCAAGAGCCGGTTGCAACCTACTCCATGGCTTGCGACATAAGGCTTTGGCCGAAGATAATAAGCGCGGGCGAAAGGTTTAGAAGGCTCACTGGAGAGGAGCAGGAGGCGGTTGTAAAACATTTTAAGACCAAGGGGGTTAAGCCTCTCTTCCCGTAAGGGTTTTCAGCAAGCCGGCATCCTCAACAGTCTTACCCTGCTCACTTTATTTTCCCCCGAACTATTTTAAAACCATTTTAGCATCTACAACAGTAGCGCTCTCCTGATTCAAAACCACCGGGTTTGCATCCAAGCCGAGGATGTGTTTCCCATACTCCTCCCCTATCGCTGAAAACCTTAAGACCAGATTCATGAAGGCAGCCTTGTTAACCCGTATATTCCTGAAGCCCTCCAGCAGTACCCTACCCTTCAACTCGCTTATCATTTCAAGCACGTCCACCCTTGAGACGGGAACCACTCTAGTCGAAACATCCTTGTAGATTTCAGTATATATTCCCCCGATTCCGATCATTATACACGTTCCGAAGTCATCGTCCTGAATCAGGCCGCAGACCATTTCAACGTTTCCACTCACCATCTCCTCAACCAGTAGGGGTTCTCCCCTAAACCTCCTTCTGAAAACCATGGCGGAACGCCTTAGCTCAGACATACTCCTTATGTTCAGCAGAACTCCACCAGCATCCGTCTTATGAATAAACCTGCTTGAAGAAACCTTGAGGGCAACTGGGAATCGTAACCTCCCCGCTTTCCTTAAATCAGAAACTTTTTCAACCACCACGAAACGGGGAACAGCTATTCCCTGGCTTTTGAGAAACGGTTTAACCAGATGCTCAGGTATATTCTTGCACCCGGTTGCTGAAGCATGGTTCAAAACCCTCTTGAAATATTTCTCGCTCACCGCGCTTCACCCCTGCTCTTCCCTATCTTCAACAAGTATTTCCCCCTCTCGTGGAGAACACGGAGGGAGAGAACTGCGCGCCTTATGTCTGGGAAAACAGGCATACCTCTGGACTCAAGCATCCTTATCACCTCCTCTGAATGCAGCCCTCCGATGATGCATGGAACCATCGGCTTCCCACCGTTTCTAAACCACCACCAGGCGATATCTATCAGCCTATCCGTAGTGTAAGGGGTTTGAAGCAGGAGAAAAGCAAGTATACCGTCAGTATTTTCATCTTCATTCACAACCCTGAAAACGTGGTCGAACATTTCGTCAGTAACGTTCCCAGTAAGGTCGATGGGATTATTCACTGAAGCGAAGCTCGGAAGCTTTTCCCTAAGCCTCCTCTTCGAATCAGGGGAGATTTCAGCCATTTTCAACTCTCCCCCGACGTTTCTATCCTCAATATAATCCGCCGCGACTACCCCGTAGCCTCCACCGGACGTTACCACCACGATGTTCGGCCCAAACATCGGCTTCTGGTAGGCGAGGATACGCGAATAGTCGAAGAGCTCAAGCAGATCATTCGCCCTGATCACCCCGGCTTGTTTAAAGGCCCCGTCCATAGCTTGACTCGGCTTAGCCATAGAGCCGGTGTGCAACATTGCTGCCCTCGCACCAGCCTCAGTCCTTCCGGCTTTAAGTATCACTACAGGTTTACGGGGAGTAGTTTTCCTGCAGAGCTTCAGCAAACGTTTCCCATCTACAAAGCTTTCAATATGCATACATATCACCTTAGTTTTATCATCTTTGGAAAAGAATTCAAGCATATCGTTCTCGTTAACGTCCAGCTTGTTGCCCAGACCGACGAAGGCTGAAATACCGTATTGATGGTGCTCAGCCACATCCATGAAGCCGCTTGCAGAAGCCCCGCTCTGGGAGACGTAGGCTATTGGACCATCAGGCGGCCTCCTAGACTTCTCCCTTAAGACGAACATCGTGTCCAGGCTTTCACCGGGAACATAAACGCCCAGCGTGTTTGGCCCAAGCAGCACCATGTTTGTATTAGCGAGCCTAGTTTTAATCTCTTCCTCCAGCTTACGGCCCTCCTCCCCCGTTTCGCCGAAGCCTGCGGAGACAACTATAGCCGCCTTAACGCTCTTTCTAATACAATCATCAATCACGCTTGGAACGCTTCTCGCAGGCACAGCGATGACCGCGAGATCAACATCCTCAGGAATATCGCTAACCCTCCCGTATGTTTTCACACCGTCAATAGTCTCCCGCTTAATGTTGACAGGATGCTTCCTCCCTGGAAAACTCTGCAGGTAGCTCCACATTATCCCGCCTATTTTAAGCTTGTTTGAAGAAGCCCCGACTAAAGCAACGCTTCTAGGATGAATTAAACAGTTTAAGTTTGAATACCTCTCTTTTCCACGCCTACGGGAGGACATTTCTAACCCGGAAGCCGGTTGAACCTGGTTCCGGCGACGCTTGCAGGGGGCTCACGCTCCAACCTGTCCCACCGCGTTTCTGAACCAGACTGTTGACCCGACATTGCTATACTGCTCCTCCGAGGAGGCTAGGGTTTTGAACTTTTTATAACTTTTACTTTACTCAAGCCCAGCGGGAAGCGGGTCCCATGCTATAGGCGTGACGCTATCTTGCTTAAAGAGGCTCTAGCATCCCTTAAGCCTAGTTCAAAGACTATTGGGCCAGTGAACCCCGTCTCCCTCAAGGCTTTGAAAAAGCTTTCAACGTTAAGGTCTCCGGAACCCAAGGGCAAGTGATCCCTGGCAACCAGCCTACCGCCCTCGAAACGCCTGTAGGCATCGTGAAGATGTATTTCTCCGAGCCTGCTTGAGCATTTTTTAAGAGCGTTTTCAACGCTCACATCCCCGGAGTATCCGGCGAGAATATGGCCAGTATCTATGCATATCGACGTATCGAACCTCTCTGCGATTTCAAGCGTCTTTGAAAACGGGAACTCTATTGACTCCAAGGCTATTCTACGCGGCTCCACGCCGGCATCAGCCACGTATGAAACTATCTGCTCAACGCTCCTAGAAGCGTTTCGGGCAAGCACCTCGAAGAAGAGCTGCTTATAATCCGGGTTCACCCCCATCCTGTTAACCTCCGCAGCCAAGGGGCCGGCTACGTGGAGAACATACGCAAGCGGTTTAAGACCCTCCAGCACCGTAACAGGCTTAACCACCGCGCTGACCGAGGCCGTCCGAACATCCTCAACCGGGGAGTCCAGCTCAATAGACCAGATGGGCAGGTGTGCGGAGAAAGTAACACCCTCCTCCCTCATGGAAAACCATTCCTCCAGGTTCTTCCTTGAGAAGGAGGCTGGAAGAACATAGTAAAGATCAGTGCTGAGCTCAACATGATTAAAACCGCTTTCAACAGTCTCCCTAACAAGCTTAGGGTAGTCGAGAAGTACAGCGCCATCTTCAAGCTCCAAACCCTCAAGCACTCCCTCAAGCGAGAGGGCTGTGGCTCCGAGCCTAAAGCCAGCTTTATTCTCCATGATTCTGCAACGCGTATACAGAAGGTTATAAAGACTTATATTATGGCTTCAGGCATGAGAACAACCCTACTCGCCTCGCTTAAAGATATTGAGTGAGCCTCATCCACAGGGATAACCCTTCCGTTCAAGACTATGGTAACGTCCTCTGAAACCCTTACTGACCCGGATTGAAAAACCCTTTCCTTAAACCTCTCACCGTATTTATCAGCCATTTTCCTAAGAAGGTCGTGGACAGTACTCCCCTCCTCCATATCCACAAGTATCTCCGCGGACCCGACGATATCTCTAAACTGGCCCACGAGCTCCACACGAATCTTCATACGCCACCAATCTTAGTTAGACTGCTTTAAAATAAATATTTTGTCTAAAGCATGACCTGCTAAGTCTGTTAGTTTCAATATTTTTAGACACGGCTTGACCCCGCATACCCCTTTCCTGTTAATTAGAATAGCGTTCACACCGGCACGTGCGCGCGCTACAAGCCGATATGGCTGACAGATGGTGAAGGAGAAGCCTGCAGCAAAGTTAATATTATTCGGAAAACCTCCCGCGGCATGAGCTGTGAAGTAATAGAGGTCTCGACAAAAACAAGGCAACAGCTTGTGGAAGTCACTTCAGCCATAAGGGAGCTGGTTAGAAGGAGCAGTGTGAAAAAGGGTGTCTGCTTCATCCATGTTCCGCACACAACCGCCGGAATAACTCTGAACGAGAACGCTGACCCCAGTGTAGCCAAAGACATTCTCAACACTTTAGACCGCTTAATACCTGTGGAAGGCGATTACACCCATTTAGAGGGTAATGCCCACGCGCATGTTAAAGCAAGCATCGTTGGATACAACGCGATCCTGTTCATAGAGAATGGGGAACTCGCGCTGGGGAATTGGCAGGGAGTTTTTCTATGCGAGTTCGACGGGCCCAGGAGGCGGAGGATTCTAGTAAAGATAATGGAGAATGCTTAAGGCTTGGAGCGTGCAAATAGCTCACTATCGATGGCCAGCAATACTATTGTTAAGAAGTTAATGCATATGGCTGTTTGAATAACAGCATCGTTTGTAACCCATGGAGAGAGGCGTGGAGTTTCAACCCTCAAGTATACTTCAGACGGTTCATCCGAGGAATTTGAAAGCCCCACCAGAATCACGCATGTTCCCTGCCCTCCCATGCTGAACCAGCCGAGATCAATCTGGTCAACCTTAGCCATCCAGAGACAGCCTTTGAAAGAAACCTGTTTTAAAACGTTTCCCGTTTCACCAGTGTCGCTTATAACAGTAGCCTCCCCGTCGAGACACTGTGTCCCGGGGCCGGTGATCCTCAGATGGTAAAACCCGCCCTGCTCCAAAAACAGGTCTAACCGCATCCTTTTTTGAGTAACCGCTTGAGCGTGAACCAGCTTCCTAAGCCCGCCGAACTCGGAGCAGAAAGCATAGGCGGATAACCCTAGGCCCAATAGAGACATCGCGAGCACCAGGAGTAGAAGCCTTCTCTCCAAGCCGCCTGCTTTAAAACCAGATTGGGATTTTTCAAGCCTCGGGGACTGGGAAAAAGCAGCATAAATCATGAGTATGATGAACATCACCACGGGTAGACTAGCACCATCCTCAAGCAGAGATATGAGTATCGCGAGAGTGGTAAGGTAGAGGGTGGCAGAGTTAACACTGTCCCCTGACATCTTTAGAGCCCGGAGCATTAGCTCAAGGGTTGCACCCAGGGTGAACATCATCAGGAAGACGCCTAGAAGCCCGAGATCCAAGTAGGCTGGGCCCAGCCATGTTGAAGTAAGAGTCCAGTTTCCCCCCTCTCCGTAGATCATGTTCGCACCTAAAAAATCACGCCTTAGGCCGAGGCTGATCGCCCCCTTGGCAGACCCTAAAATCGGGTCGTCAACGTAAAGCAGGATATGCCTCAACACCTGAAGATTGAAGCCCTGCCTAAACAAGCTGAGGAATCCTGGAGCAAGGTATGAGGCTAAGAGCCCTGTGAAGACTAGAAACCCCACGGTAAACATTTTACACCTGTTTGAGCACCTGTATAAAACAATGAGAAGAAGCCCTAGGATGATTGCGAGCAAGTCATGCATATCCCCGTTTAAAGAGAAGATTACGGCGCCAACAGTGAACACCATGATGCTTAACACGTATGGAATCACCCTGCCTTTTACCATCCTGTTCAGCGAGAAGGAAACAGCCCCAAGCATGAACAGAGGCAGGGCAAGCTCCCTCACGGGCGAGAGCTTCGCACGCTCCAAGATAGCAGGGTTTAATAACGGCAAGCCACCCATAATCATAAAGGAGAACACCATCACCGTCAGAGAGCCGATTATAAGCAACAGGGAGACTTTTCCGCCGAAACCTTTCCGGAGCAGGAAAACCCAGAAAACAACGTAAAGTGTTGAACCTGCAGCAGAATGCATGAGGGAAAGGCCTAGAAGATTCAGATACAGCCATGCGAGGAGAAACAGTAAGCATAAGGCGCCTGCCTGAAGCTTCCCACGGTTTTTAAAAATCCGAATAATAATGGTTGTCCTGCTGCAGAATGTTGAGCCGATAAGGTAGGAAACCATGCTGAAGAAGAGGAGGCCCCAAAGCCATATATCAGGGTAAGTGAACTTCGAATAAGGGATGTGGAGGATAAGCACCACATAGGGTGCGGCGTAGAATGATACTAGCGTCAGCGAAAAAATCGCCTTATGGTTTACGAATATTTCAGACGCTTTCAAGCCGTGATGCATCCTTAGGCTAGCCTTATTAACTTAGCCGGGTCATTACTGATCCATGGGAAACTAGGCCTTAACCGGTTATTTGAAGCGCTTTGAAAGGAAGTCGAGAAGTTCATTAAGCAAGAATGAGCAAATGCGCTTAACTAATGCTGACAACCTCTGGTGGGCGAGCTAAGCTGGAAGTCGAGTACTTTTGCTTTCTCCACGGGTTGTTATAAATCTCTATGACCTCCGATATTACGTTTGGCAACTCCTCCGGCCTACCAACGCCGACTCCCGGGCATATAAAAGCATACTGATTAAAGTAAACATAGTATGTCTCATCCTTATAGTAAAACTCAGCCTCACCGCACCTCACGGATTTTGGCTTCCTGTAAACCAGGAAGGGCCATACCTTACAAGAGAACGGCTTCAAGCCCAGCTCATGTAGACTGCACAGCCCGTATTCGTCGAGAAAGACACACCTTCCACCAATTTTTCTCAAGTATGGCTTCACGTCAACAACCACGGCCTCCGGCATAAGTTCAAAAATTTTCGCATACTCGTATGGCCTAAGGGTCACTTTAAACTTCGTGCAGCACTCTCCACACCTGAGACAGGCCCAGGATCCCACTCTTCTCCAAGGTATTTCCATCACCATGCTTCCCCCTTCCAGGCGGCAATAATGCATCTGAACATGGAATAGATATAAATTTTAAGACCCCCATGCGAATATAGGAGGAACAGCGCGCGAATTCTTAGACGTAAAATTATTAACTATTAACTTTAGAATATGTATATTATGTTAATAATAATCGCTAGTTAGAAAGAACCACTTCTCAAAGAATAGAATCACCTGGAAAGCAGGTGAAAAAAAGACGAGGGTGTGTGCTACTAATCCTTCTGGCAACGTTTGCCTGCAACGAGCATCATTAGCATCACGATAGCAGCCATTATTGGAACTCTAAGTCCGAACCCAGGTACTCCTTCTTGCCGCGGAGGAAGTGAATGTAGAACCCAGCTGGCGACCAGCCGGTGTATGCTAGATCCACTCCTTCGTTATAAAGAATAGCGCGCGCTTTGGGATTAGTACAATAAACGTGATGCGAGTCGGTCTCGACTTCAGGTGTATCCACCAGATCCGTCGCTACGGAGCCAGTATCATCAACGATAACCAGCCTATACCAATCGCCATACCAGCGCCTATTGTAGACATGTATCTGAATCTCATATGTGCGCTCCGCCTTAGAAGGGCTTTTATGAGGTAAATTTCGCGTTGACGGTTATTCTCCAGTCGAGACTACCTGCAAGCATTCTAGACTTTCTTGAAAGCAGTTCCATTTCACTCCTGTTAGACAAAACTTCTTTTATCGTATTTGCGAGACATTCCGCATCATCGGGTTTAACCAGGATCGCGGCCTCACCATAGATTTCCCTTAAAGCAGGGATGTCTGAAATGATGCATGGCAGACCGCAGGCCATGGCTTCTGCTACAGCTAGAGCAAACCCGTCGTACCTAGATGGAAAAACGAAGAGTTTTGAGGAGTTAAGTAGGGAAACTAGTTCCTTGTCTGGAATAAACCCCTTCATCACTACATTATCCTGAAGCCCTAGCTTGTGAACCATCCCCTTATAGTGCGTCACGCGGTCTTGGTCTCCTCCTCCAATCAAAACTAGCTTTGCCTCGTCAAATTCCAGCGTAACCATCTTCCAAGCGTTCAGGAGGACATCTACACCCTTCTGGTGGCAAAGCCTACCTAAGAAAGCCGCATCATATGCCTTAGGACATTCGACTTTTCTGAAAACACTAGTGTTAACTCCGTTGCGCACTACCACGACCCTTTGAGTCTGTATATGCCTGACTACTTCCTTCCTAACCGAGTCGCTGACACATATGATTAGATCTGCACCCCTGAAAGCAATGTTTCTCAAGAAGCCTAAGAAAGACCTTAACAATGCGCCATTAAGACTGAAGCCCTTTAATAATCTTTCCGAAAGAGCTTCTCTAAAGGATTTAGCGTAGTCCCTGTAAAACAGGTGGAATATGAGCACCATGGGCTTCCCTGTGAGCAGCTTTATGACAAATGCAGGCAGCGCGCGCTAGTGGAGATTATCCGCACATAATGAGGCCATGTCCGCTAAGCTCTCACTGCAAGAATCCTGCAGGAGAATTACCGACCTTCTTGTGAGCAATAGTGGAAAGACGGAGGCCTTGGGTCTTACTACAGCGTCAAGCGCCAATTAATAAAGTAGTAGGTAGATGAAAAGGCGCGCGCTATATAGCATAAAGTAGATATCTAGCCAATTTTGCATTGAGTAAAGCCTTTTGTTTCAACTTCTCTGATTTCTCCAGAAGAGATTTTCTTATCTGAAGCCTTTTTGACCAAGCATCCATGCACTTGTTTATTAAATCATCTACGGTGATATCATTAATATCGCAATTATATTTTTCTTGCCCCATAACACGCATAAAATCGTCAATCTTAAACCAGTAACTTATAGACACTATTGGCACCCCTGTCGTAGCAGCGAATAAGAGTGAGTGGAATCGTGTACCTATTAAAAGGTCGGTGTTTTGAATAATTCCTTTAATTTCTTCAGGCCTATATTGATTCATGATGATATTAGCCTTGTCTCTTCGATTCATCTTAGACTTTATCTCCAGAGCTATATTTCTATCATCGTCATACGGATGCTTGCTAAGGGTCTGCATTGGAATAAATAGGATCTCTGCATCAAGATTCTCGACTAAGAAATCTGCTGATGATGCAATGACCTGTTTGTAATTCTCGAATTTCTTTTTAGCAATTTCTAGATTTTGGTAAGGGTGAAGATGAAACCAGGTTCTAGCGGTAATTCCAATAACAGGATTATTACCCAACGCGATTCCTTCACCCGACAATATCTGCTTTACACGAGTAGCGTCTGCGGATGGAAGTAAAATGGCTTCATCGCTTGTCAGAAATATGGGAGGTTTATCCACACCTAATTCCGTTAATATTCTTCGTGAACCTTCGTCTCTGACAGAGATTATGTCTACATGATTCAGAATTAGGCTGACTAGCAACTTGATTGATCTTGAGTAGAATGGACCTATAGTCTGACCGTAAAGCATCAATTTTTTCCTCATCCTTTTTATCATAGCTATTTCGAACAATCTAGGCAAGAGATCTTTTCTGAATACTTCATTCAGGAAGCCTCCTCCACTACTAATAACTAGTTCTGCTGAGTCCATCTCCTGTAACGTTAACCTCAATGGAGGTTCGATTAGAAGCCAAGCAGTTGGAGTTCGTGGCAAAAATGTCCATAAGAAGTGTTTGATTGCCCTTAACATACCTTTTTTACCTTTGAAACATCTTGAGTACGAATGCAGACTCTTAACATTATGTTGCAAAGCAGTATCTTCAGGATTTATTGAAAGAACAGTAATATCCACACCGGGTATTTCATATCTTAGACGAAGTAGCATTGTTTTCAGAATTGCTTCATCTCCAATATCCTTATATCCGAAACCTCCTACTATAACTATCTTCATTGAGTTTAATGGTAAGCAGAAAGAAATAAATTTACCCCTTGAAGCAAACATAGTCGATATGAAACACGAAGAATTACCCTTTTTTTCTATTATAGTTTGCACTTATAATCGAAAAAGAAAGTTGGAAAAATGCTTGACTTCAATCTTTGAATTATGCTATCCGAAAGATAGATTAGAAGTAATCGTCGTGGACGGCGGTTCGACCGATAGTACGGGTGAGCTCGTCAGAAAGAGATTTGGTACAGTTAAGTTTCTTGTTGAAACTGAGCTTGGTCTTTCACGCGCAAGAAACACTGGAGTTAGCAATTCAAACGGGGACATAATAGCTTTCACTGATGATGACTGTATAGTTGATAAACAATGGTTAAGAGCACTTGTTTCTGGATTCCGCACTAAGAATGTGATTGGCGTTGGTGGACCTGTCTATCTTCGATACCCTCAATTAGTTCCAGATAAACTTTTGGTTGAGGGTGCACTCGGGTTATATAATTTCGGAAATAAATATCGACGTACTAACAAGCTGATAGGAGCAAACTTCGCTTTTAAAAAGGAGGCTTTCAAAATTACTTCTTTTGATACCGATCTTGGGAGGAAAGGATCTAGATTGTTCGGTCTCGAGGACCTTGACTTTTGTTGGAAGCTAAGAGAAAAAGGATATGTTCTAATGTATGTTCCCACCGCATTAGTCTATCATGACATTGATGCCAGTCGAGTAAACTTATGGTACATCCTGAAACGTGCCGTTTATGAGGGATATAGCCTTTCCATATTCCGTATGAAAAGTAGAAAATGGTTCTTAAAACTCATTGGTTCCCATTTTATAAATTCGGCTGTGATACTAGTAAGATTCATAAGAAAGAGGACTCTACGCTTATTTTATAAATGGTTGACAGAGACCTCTGCACTTTTATTTCTTATTTTACTTCGTCTCCATCACGAAAATCGGTTTTCCTGATTACGCACAATACCTAATTTTAAACGTTTTAACTTTGTTCGAACTTCGTTTGGAAGCTTATAGTAGACATAAAATAACGGTAATTTTTTGATAGTATCATTGATTTTTCTCTTCCTTAAATTTCCTTGAATGTCAAAAGTTTTGAACCATTCAAAAAAACTTTTAGAGTCATAAAGATTATGATCTATTACCTGAGGAATGTGTTGCTGAATATCTTTCCACATAAACACATTAACTTCATCGCGAATGAATCTACTCAAATTACTTTTAAGAAAAATAAAGAAATTGCGGTTTATATTGAAACCACATTTATTGGGATCGATACCTTCTAATATTAGTTCGGTTATTGTCCTAGAACATTTCTCACATTTACCACAATTTAAAGAATGACGTGACTTCCAGCAAACCCACAAATGTGGATAGTTACCATGATCAGTAATATAATTCTTTAAAAAATACCTGATCTTTTCTTGCCTACTTATTTCATAGGCATCGAGAACAACCCTTACATCTGCCCATGAGATTCTATTTACAAAAAGTTGTGGATGAAAACCACCCGGACGGCTGAACTCTTTTGTCTCCGATGATGCAAACAGAATAGTGCCAATGCGCTCTACGGTTATGGGTGCGCATAAACCTAATAAGGGTAAGCTGTAAACCATTTCCCACCATGAGAGACCTTTACAGTATCTACTGGATTCTTTACTTAATAATGCTTCGTTCATGCATTGGCGCATATTCGTTTTGATGAACCTTATCTTTACATTTTCACGTATTGCAAAATTTTCATACGTATCCCTAACTTTCCACCAAAAATCTTTCTCATCGAGAGGAATATCCAATCCCCAGACCATAATCAAATCCGGTTTCTTATCCCTATGCCTAATATACGAGACCGTTGAATCGATACCACCGCTAAACAATAATCCATAGCCATTATTAGAAAAGCTATTATTAAGGATCCTGTCAATATGAATTTTTATGGAAAACGGAATATTGGGATAGCATTTCTTCATTATAAGCTCTATCTTTCTCAAGGATTCTAAAAAATTCCTATCAAGCTCTTCAACATAAAAACCGGCATTCATAGCACCTGCGATAGTTATTAAGCAAGAAACAGCAGGGATGTATAAAATACTTCTACTAACGTTTTGGATATCATTATCATATTCTATATAGAGCTTGTTAGATAAGAAATATTTCTCTAATTCTTTTGAATAAGAAAATTGAAACATCAGCCTATTTTTGAAGGTTTGCAACATGTCTACCTTGATATATTTCTTAGGAGATAAGTAATCCAACCCTTTGCAAAAGCAAACATGATCCTCGTATTTAAGTTTTTATGATAAAATGATGAATGTCAGAATTCTTAGCTCTTTAGAACAACCTGTAAATGAAAAATATTTTGAGCTTGATTATCACGTATAATGAAACCAAGTTTGCTAATTCTTTCTTGCAAGAATCCTGTAGGTGAATTGTCGACCTCATCGCGATACAACTCTATGTCGCTATGGCTTGAGGCATCAAGTGACGGAACAATAGAAAAAAGATATTTACAGATTACCGTTCAGCCTAGCCGTTCATGCTAAATAATCCTTTCAATGTGCTAAAAGAGCATCATCACGAAAAAGGTATGTAGTAAGAGCTGTCGTAAGGTTCGAAATGTGTGTTAAAATCGTCTTTATACGACTCCATAAACAAAGACATAAAACGAGCGAGCAGGAGGATTAGCCTCTGGACAGCATTAACATGCTCACCTTCGGCTACAACCCTCCTGCCTAATCTGTACGCATCCACATACTTGCCAATTCGCAATTTTAACTTTCTAAGCGGCTTCTGCCTCTCCGGATGAGTACCATGCTTTTCAATCAGATTAAAGGCTGTGAAACAATATTTTCCGATCTTCGCCGCCCTGCTCCATATGTCCCAATCCTCCCCGTATTGCAGATTTCGCCAACCACCAATCTGTAATATTAATAAGCGGGGAGCCACCGTCACATTTTGAATACCCCTATCCTGTGGATCAGAAATGGTTAGCAATAACTTGCCTTCGCATTTCCTATGGTAGAACTCCATAAGCTTGCTGAGTTTTGGAGCGATAACGTCATCCATATCGAGGTTCGAAATTACGTATTCCCCGTTTGAGTTTTCAAAAGCGATCTGCCGGCCTCTTCCTCTTGAACATTTTTTGATGATTAGTTTTATCTTACCTCTTTCCGCATACTCCCTGAGGATCTCTAATGTCCCGTCAGTGCTTTCGCTATCCACAACTACTACTTCAAACCTGTCATCGATTTGATCCAATATACTGTCTAACGAAGCACGTATTGTCTTTGCTTCATTTCGACACGTTACGCAGATGCTGTATTCAGGATTGGGCACAATTTGAAAAGACATTTCCCTTCTTTTATTTTTATCCTTGACAGAAAGGATCAGCGAGCTCAAAGGCATCGGTCTGCTGAATTCTATATCTTTCTCAAGGAAAGTGAGGACCCGTGTGATGTTTTCTTGGAGCTAACAATTGATTACTGACTGACGAGAGACTGTACTTTTATTAGATTTCAGTGGGCTTAGGTACTTGAACGCTATAGTCCAGAAGGACAGAACCCAAATGATGAATAGGCTGTACCCCAAATAGGTGTGGATTAGGAGCCCAGCCTCAACACCGAGGAAATATACTGCTAAGAATATTAGGGCTAGCCTTAAGATGTTTACGAGCAGGGTTCCTAGGAGGCCGATTAAGATAGCTATCGCTTTTCTCTTCACCGGTGCTTTTACGTCAAACACCAAGAGGGCTGCGAGGGCGCCGTAGGCCAGCATCCCCTTTATGCCTGTGCAGGGGCCGTCTATTGCCAAGTTATGCGTTTCTCCAGTCCTGTCTATCATAATGACAATGTTCCCAGCAACCCAAGAGACTATGTTAAGGCTCTTCAACATGGAACCCATGAGGCTTGCAAGGAAGTATTCTAACACTTTGACCTGTTCGAGCAGGAACTCCAGCTGGTAGCCAACCAGGAGGATAATAGTGTAAGCTATGAGTGGCAGGAAAAACCTTGTGGCACGGAGACCGAAGAAAATCAAATACAGTCCTACAAGCATGACAAGCATGTCAAAAATGCCGAAGGAATTGGTAAAGACGATGTTTCTCATCATATTACCAGCAATCAGTAATACTCCGAAAATAATTTCATACAAATTACCCTTAAATTCCACCTTCACAAATTCCTCCCACTTTATGAGAAACCAGATTAAAAAAGTAAACAGTACAGCAAAGGTAAACGTCCAACTTGTGCTAAGCAAGAAGATGGTCAAAGGGTTAATCGAGGATAAGAATAGGACAATCAGGAATAGATAGTGCTTATCACCCAATATAGTGCGCGCGCGCCTTCTCTGAACCAGATTCAAACTATTGAACTGTTTTCCACATCTCGTATAAAAGTTTTTGTATAGTAGAGACACTCGATCGATTAAAAGATGTGAGAAAAGTATTACTTTACTAATCGTTTCCTGAAGAATAGCATAACAAGACCTGAGAGGACAAGTGCCAACGATAGGGCAGGCAGTTCCGGAACGTAGAATCTGTGTTCTATATCGAAGTATCGAGACCACGTATATGGTTCCTCCTTACCATCACTAAGAAAGATTCTCCCGTCGAAATCAACCCTATACCAGCCAATTTTGCTTGTGTCAGGTTTTTTCGACCACCCATCCTGATTGTTCGGGTCAAAAACAATGTCTACATAGTACCCCTCATCAGCTCCCGGGTTATACTCGTCAACACCTGGTTTTTGGACGACTATTGGTTTTGGAGGACCAACCCATTGATACTCAACGTTATCAGGATCCCATACTCTAATGGCTACAGATGTTGCATATCCGGGTAGCTCAATTTTCCAAAGATTAGGGTTCAACGGGCTGGGACCCACAACAGTCCAGCTGTTGTATGTGCCTTCATATCTGATCAGATAAAAATGAATTCTAAATGTAACTGGTTGACCTGGGCCACTTGTAATTATTGTAATCTTCGGTGCAGACCAATAACCTGGATCGGCAACCGCAATTGCAACACCATTTATTATCAACAATATGCTTAATGCCACCAATACATTTTGCGCTCTCTCTTTAGACATATCTCTTTCTCCGTTTTGCTACTATAAGAGTACTTATAAGCATTATGGATTATAAATAAGTTATCTTAATTACAAATTCATAATTCCGAATTCAGCCTCAACTCCGCCTTTTTTTTAAAAAAGACGGTAGGGTATGGCCAGTATTAATCTTCGAAGAGGCTCCGGGTATCTCATTATAGAGTCGATCGTTTTCCAATAGTCGCCGCGCTCCTTGATTAAGCAAAGGTCTGCAAGTTCAGCCTTCTTACGGAATATGCCAACAACCCTGTTTTCAGGAAGCTTTTCAAAGATAACTTGGTCCTCGTATTCCGTTACCCTGTACGGGCCTTCCGACTCTTCAGCATCCGTCAGCAAGACCAAGGGAAAGCTTTTACGGGATTGAGGTAAGCTTACGGCTTGTGGTAATAGTTCAGAAATTGCCCATAGAATCCACGAGTTTAATGCAGGAACAGGAAGCACGTCCCTCCACCTCTTAATTTCAGGTCTTGAAGGCAGTCTCCTCTTGAACCAAAGGTCTTCGAATCCAAGCGAGAGAGGGAATGCGCCTGTTGGATACTGCCGGTTTAAAAGTTTATGTAGGATATGTTCTATATTTAGAGAAGCCTGACAGCCGAATCCTAACAGTCTCTTAGCAACCATGAGTAGAAGAAAAGCATCCAGTATCCATTGTGGGTACCCGGCTCTGTGAACATGACATATCAGCCCTGTTTCCCTATCTATGAAGCTTGTAAGATGCTGCAGGGCTTTTTCCGCACTTTCTAAAAAGAGTTTTTTGCCCGTCTTTCGATACAGTTCTAATAAGCCTAGGCTCGTTATCAAAGAGTAAGTGGTCCTGTAGTTCGAATCGCTGTCTGCATAGGGATAGGCTCCGGCGAAAACCCCCTTCTTCACTTGATGATTAACGATGAACTCCCCTGTCCTCAAAGCCTTCTCTATTAGCACTTCATTATATTCCTCGAGGTCGGCCATGGAAAGGAGAGCCATTACTGTTAAGCTGTTCTTATTATGTATATGAGCATTACCTCCATGATATATGCTTGTGAAGGCTCCGGCGGATTCATCCCAATTTCTCAGCAAGAAGTTGAGTATGTTGTCCTTGGCAGTTTCCGTAAAAAGTTCGTATTCATCGTCTGCTCCTAGGAGTTTGGATGTTTCTAGTAGGGCGTAGGAAGGCAGGGCATTACCCTCGAGGGCAGGTTGACCAAGGGGTTTCCTGTCAAAGTTAGAATTGCGGAAGACATGAGTACTTTTAATGTAATTATTCGCCAGATATGTTGAAAGCTTCTTGGCTTGATAAAGCCATTTTTCTTCACCGGTTGCTCTGTGTAAGCTTAGAAGCCCGAGTATGCAAGTTGCTTGAGTCCAAGTGTCAGGGGATAGGATTTTAAGATTGTCCCTGTGATGATATACAACATAACTATGCATACCCCCTTCGTGATCCATCCAAGTTTCAAGCCAAGACCAGAGCCTGCTGACGGCAAGACATAAGTTCTTCATCTATATCAGGTTCCCATAATGGCTATTAAATAAACATATCGTGTCGTGCACGATGCTACTCCATATTTGAAAGCCAATGCATATAGTCAGTATTGGTTTCACAGTTCCTTACACTAAGAGCTGAAAATCTTGGACGTAATTATTCCCAAACACCTTTAAGGCTTTAGTTAAAGCTGTTAATCTAGCATGTAACGGTCTGATGATTGGAATACGCCACGGCGCGCGCGACCCTGAACAGACAGAATGACTTGGCTAATTGGACGAGAATTCGAATAGCCCTTAGAACCAGACCATGGGCACGCGCGCTTTTTAACTGGTAACCTGCTGGCCCTATGATTTTCTTCTCTCCTAATTTCATATACAGATGATATAAGAACACGAATCGTTGTGATTAAGATTAAGAGGATCAAAGCTAGACTTACAATAGGGTATAGTATGTTATTTATAACGTGGGATACTGGATGCTGTATCTCCAACTTTATTGGTAGGCTCATCACAGATTCATAGCAATTGTCGCCACTTACTAGCGAGACCACGTCGAATTTACCTGGGCTTAAACCGCGTATAACTGCTTCATATTTACCATTCTCATCAGTCTTCGTATAGACGCGGGTTATGCCAGTTTCTCCGGAGACTGTGATTGTTACATTTATGTTCTGAACTGGCTCACCCCTAGCCGTAGTGACAATACCTTTTAGAAACACAGGTTCTTCTGAGCTTACCATTGCGCTGTTAGAACTAAGGGTGATTATGAGACTTGCCTTCTCAACCCTAAGAGTTAGATTTAAAACACTTTCTAGATAAAAGATATCTTCCTCGCATAACACTCTTACAATATATTCATCGGGGATTAATAGGATATGTATGCCTTGAGAAAACGCACCCATTTCATCTGTATTAAAGGTTGTCATGTTGATTTCGGTTCCGTTTTTAAGGATTGCCGTAACAGTGATCCTGGCTTGGTGCTGCGGCAATACTGAACCATTAATGAAAACAGTATCGTTATACTTAACTGATGCAGGAGTCATGTTGACTCTTAGAACTGTAGGCATTCTATCGATTACGAGCAATGTAATCAGCTCCTCTTTCACAACTCCTTTATAGCTACACTCCACAAGGATGCTGTAGTTGCCCTCCTCTGGAGGATTCGCGTCAGCCCTGATTACAAGAGTAGTCAGGTTAGAGTTGAATCGCTGGATACTGAGGGTTTGTAGACTCAGCTCGGCCTCAATTCCCTTAGGTATTCCGCCAACCTTTAATGATGGTTCTATTGTATAGTTTGACAAGGATAAAACTCTTATTGCTACTGTGGTATTGTATCCGCTCATCCTCGGAATCATGATGATCCTCGGGTTTGCTGAAACTGTAAAGTTTGGAGCCGACAGTATTACCGTGGTGTTCTGCACGGGTTCATGAGTAACTGGGAGGGAGGGCTCCTCTAGGGTAAACGAGGAATCCGGCTCCGGGGGATTGACAACCACCAATATGGTAAACGATATGCTGCACGATGAGTCTTCGTAATAATCGTTTCCAGACCAGCTAGCACCAAGCTCATACTCGCCTTCAACACTAGGAGTATTCATCCATACGTAGCTGAATCGCCCATTAGAATCGGTTGATACATTTCTCAGCTCCACCCAACTGCCTCCTTTAACTCTATATGACAAAGCAATTTTTACATTAGACAAGGCAGGGGACAAGGCACCGCTTATTCTAAGGGTACTACCCCGCACTATTGTCGTAGCGTCTAAGTTAATCGATATAAAGCTCGGGTTTTTTCTCACCATGAACGATGTTGGTAAGCTCGTTGCTCCTCCATAGTCTTCATTACCCGGCCAGCTGGCTATAACAGAATACGAACCTAGTTGATCAGGAATATAGTTGTCCGAGTAGGTCCCATTCGAAGAAGTTGTTACGATGCGTGTGAATGAAGAGGCATCAGGTTTCGTATAGGTTAATGTAACTATCGCTCCCCCTACTGCGGGAGAAATACCTCCTGAAACACTTACGCTCCCATTTATCTTAACTGTTGACGGAGAAACTGAGCAGGATATGCTGGTAGAGGTTCTCTGAACAGTCAAATTTATTTGGATGCTTGAAGCCCCGTGGGGGACAATGCCAACAGCCGATCCAGATCTTTCATGATACGTTACGTTAACACTTATGGTATCCCCTACTCCGTTAACTGATAATTTTACTGCATATTTCCCCTGCGAGTCAGTATTGGTAGTAATCCGATCTATTGTGGAACTTATGGTCACGAAGGCTCCGGCTAAAGGATAATTCCCGTCATCCTTCACGTAACCATAGACATCAATTTTTGATTTGGCACCTTGCTCAGAGTAATAGGCCTCTAAGACTAGGTCTCTGTCAACAAGGAGTGTGCGAGTCGGGGTTGTGTTACCGTCCCCCCAATGCGAGAAAACCCAGGTTCTCCCCTGGCTATCCGTCACCTGTGATGGCATTATGAATGTCCATTTTTCTTCGGAGCAGTTGCCTACAACGGGGTTGTTAGGCTCAACCCACCTCTCGGGGTCGCAGTTCTGCCAGGGAGGGCCATAGGCTGAGGGGCCAAAGTTAAGCCTAGCCTTAACATTAGACCTGATTTCAACCCTATGCACCCTATCGACAACCCATATTCCTTCAAGCACGTCTGAGAAGGCCTGCATCTCCTGCCCCGATGGGGGTACACGGGCCACGACAGTGTAGAAGCCGGGTTCAACGGAGGCTGGTATGCTGAACTTTCTAGCCCAGCCGTCAGAACCAGTTTCGACCTTGCCTACCAGAATCATGCTAGACCATTCCTCTTTAGTTATGGGCAAGGGATACCACGGTGCTCCTCCAGCCCTCGGAGATCTTTTTATCAGGTATATCTCTATCTCCCTGTTGCCAAGAGCCCCCCTTGTATACTCGTTTCTCGCATTAACCGAGCCTTTAAAAACGCCTCCGGACTCCACGCAGAAAGGCGGCAGGTTTTCAGGATTATTCTGGTATTTAAGCCCGCAAGGATATGGTGGGAAGGGGCTTGGTGGGAAGACTCCTGGAGACTCTCTAACTTTAACAGCGTTATTGTAAGTCATAAGGTCGTAAATCTCTGCGAACTCCCGCCACCAATCTAGGTATGGGCATTCCACACCCTCAACGTCGTTGAAGGTCTCCGGCATTATTTGAAAGGAAACCGCCTGAGGATATGCCCCACTAGAGGCGTCAAACCTGTCGGCAGCACCATGAATGAACTCTTTAAATTTCTCGTAGCAGATGTAGTATGGAGGCGTGTTTGGCATGTTCGCCTGCCTGTCCCACATCGTGAAAGCCTCCAGAAATATGTCGTTAGGCCTCTCCCACCAGTTCGCACCATTATAGCATAATTGGGCACCCTTGGAGCAATCTGGGTCTCTGGAAACCTGCTGCGACCTTTTCCTAGGACCCAGAGCGTAGAAGTCGCCGTAACGTTCCTTTGGAATATTGGTGAGATACTTTCCCTCCCCGCCCCAGCCAAGCTCGTAACCGTAGCTGTTGACTATCTGCTTAGCCCTCTGAAAATCTGCATATAGGTCGTCCCAGCTAGGTGGAACCTTGTTCTTGTAGCTCCACTCCCCAGCTAAGAAAACGTAACGCATGCTCGGTCTACTGGGTCCAATCGCTTCAAGAAGAAGGTAGAGGTACGGCTCCCAGCCCGGCCACCCCAGGTCTAAGCCGTAGAGCTTAATGCTTATCTCAACCCTTGCACCATCCTCGTCCGCCCTGTCAAGCATGCCCCTTAAGAATTCTCTCTCCCCAGACCCACCCCAGAAGTCGTACAGCCCCATGGCGAAATCAATGTAGGAAAAGAAGCCTGGGCCCTTCGTCATATAGTCGTAGAACCTCCTGCCCCCATCATAGTTAAGGTCTATGGCAACGCCATGCTTAGCACCGAAACCTTTTACCACGCTAGAGGGAACACTTACGCCAAGCCTAAATCTCAAGACGGAGTCGCCTTCAGCCTTTAGTGGGTATTGAAAAAGAATCATGAAATTAAGCATAAGGGAAAACATTAAAAACAAAGCCGAATAATAACACCTATAGTTTTGAAAGATCTTGGCCTTGCGACGCCGGTTTTCCGAATCCATCTAACAATTTAGGAAGACTGAGTGTTTTTATCCTTTAGTTTGTATTTTATCTGAAATTCATTTCTTCTTTATCGTTGTAAAACCTTAAAATTAGCATAGCTGTCCAGAATAGACTTATTTAACGGTTATAGGCAGAAAGTATATCGATAACATCGTTTTTGAAAACAGAGGCAGTATGAAACCAGCTTCATGGTTGAAGGGGAAGGGGTTAAATGTAAAAACCTTAATTATTACTGCTTCATACCTACTCCCAATGGATGGTAAGTATTTGAATAGAAGCAATATGCTGGTAGCACACATCCTAATCGTTCTGCTTTTAGTAGGTTCACAAGAACTATACCTTTTAGACCCTCAAAATGAAGCATTGAATGAGAAAAATTTGTCTCTTACATCAACCTCTTTTTCCAATGGAATAACGTGTATCGACCATGATATGCTTAGCTTAGCTCTGGGAGGGGAAACACATATGAATCTTGAAAATTTTACGAGACTTATCGAAAAATATTTAATACCCGCGAACATACGCATAGTTGGTCTCTCTGTTGGCTGGGAGGAACATGCTAATACGACCTATTCAGACATAGTTTTCTACAAGTGGGTCGACGATTTTCTGACGGCAACTGATCAGTATGACATAAGCGTATTCTTTGTTTTCAACCCTTGGAGAAACACCGGAGGTGGACATTCATGGTGGATCGATTTTTCTATGGATAAGCCTGAACTTCGAGCACTGTTGAAAAGTACTCAATACGACACGAATGAACAAGTTCTTTTAATTGCCGATTCACCATTGATAGTAGAGCAGTTTAAGGAGGATTTAAAGCAGCTGTATGATTACTATGGGAGGCATTCATCTTGGAAGGGAATAGCGTTCGGAAACCCCGACAACACAACTTCTTTTCTTTCAGTTGGCAACCTATCAAATAAAATCGTCTCTAACAACTATACGTTAAACAATTTTCTGAATTCTATTTTTTATTCGAGAGAAGCTATTTCGAACGGTACTCATGCAGACGGCACAAGCTGTAGGCTCTGGCAACAGTTCAGGGAAAATGAAGCGTTACTAGTTTTTTCATCGGGCTATGCCCAAAGATCTTATCCTCAAGATTTAAGCGGAACTCAAGTCATCACCATGATTTTCGAAGCAAGTAGGACAGTAAGTGGGTTTAAAGTGAGTTGGTATGGTCGACGTGTTGGCACGCCCGGCGAACTTAAGCTGGAGCTATACAACATGGATGTCAGCCGCATGAATACCAGCGCTTCGCCGATTGAAACTGTAACGATTCCAGAGGAGCTAGTTATGACGCAAATTGGTTGGCAACCATTCGTTGAATTCAAATCAGGATTAAAAGAGGGAGTAACATATTCAATTGTTTTTAAGATTGATGGAGGAGGTGGTTCCGGCAAGTATGAGGTATATTATAGGAACTGGAGGGTTGATGACTCTATGTTCCTAGTGTCCAGCGGCAGTGGTCAACAATTGAAGTGGCAATTTAAAGGTTCAGCAATAATATGGATTAAAGATACGTATAATGTGGATTGCTTGATATATCCTTTTCAAGATCGAGGAATCATTAGAAATGATAAAAGTGATGTAAAGCAAGTATTTCAATCCAAAGGAAACATTGTGTTTTACACCATATTTCTATCAGTATCGGACAGGCCTTATGATGAGAACATAGCAACTGTTAAGATAATCAGAAATTCAAACGGTGAAGTGGTTGCGAAGGGATATATTAATCCAAGCTATACGAAAGGAATGTATTGGTGGTTACCTGTGCCGTTAGAATCAGAAGCTGTTTTAGAAGACGGGGAGAACTATACCCTTATAGTTGAAAGAATGCGCGTTGGGGAGGGGTGGCAACTCCACTATTTAATAACAGATCCTGCTACTGCGGGACCGCAAGGCAAGGATAAAATGCTCCTATTTAAACTAGCATACATGAATCCGGTTTTCGTAAACTTTATGAAGATTGGCCCACCGGGGAGAGCTGGACCTGAAGCAGGATGGCCTGGTGCAGAATACAGAACCTGGTGGGCTCAACGCTATAATATATCCAGGACCGCTCCATTAAGTAGGGTCGAGATGAATGTTGAAAAATACGGTAGTCCTGGAGACTTGATAGTTAGGCTTAGAGAGGATGATGGTACGGGTTTAGCTCCTTCTGAAAAAGACATAGAGGTGGTAAGAATACCTGCACGCGACATACCTGCAGGCAGAGTTTGGTTAAACATCACGGGTTGGAACACAACTCTAAACGCGGGAAAGATGTACTGGATAATTCTTTCAACGGATGAGGCGCCTGAGGGCAATGGATACTGGCCCTGGAAAATAGAGTATGCCTATCAATTTTTGATAAAAAGGTCCGATGATGCGGGAACTTCTTGGGTGAGGCCTCATGAACCAGCTGAACTTTACATAAATCTCTTTACTTCCGAAGAGGTATTTGTAGTAGAGCCGGAAGACATCGTTGGAGAAACATTTGCAACTGATGAAGTGCAAGTGGCTCAATCTTTCTTATTGAGCAATGATACTTATGTGAATGGAATTACGATATTTCTTAGCAGAAGCCCAAGCGACCAGAACGGTCTTCTAGTGGCAGAGATAAGGCCGGATAATGGTTTTGATTCACCCTCGGCAATGGTGCTTACCTCGGGTAAAATTCGAATGGTTGAAAATGGAGTGACTTTTAAAGGGATGCAGCTCGTCGAATTTGATTACCCTTATTTTCTCAAGGCGGGAGTGAAGTACTGGCTGGTGATCAGGGGTGACAGTTCTTCAAGAGTAGAGCCTCTAGTATTTGCCTTTCACTACCCTGAGCTCAGCTATGGTGGCACCCAGCTTAAGGTGAAGATTACAACGGACGGAGGCCAGAATTGGCACCTACCCGATGGCAGGGAGGCCGATCTTCTCTTTGGCCTTGTGAAGTCACCTCATAATCCCTACTTTTTAACAGCTCAGGAATTGGTTGAGGATATTGAGAAGTATCACATTCATGATGTGTACGAGGAGCCGATGCACGGGTTGAATGTCTATCTAAATGTTCAAATAAGCAGCCTGCAAAAAAGGCTGGTTCAATGGTTTGAATCCTACACTGGGAGAAACTGGTTTTCACTAGATTTCAACCACCCCAGCGTCCTAGAAGAAGCTCAATGCTGGCAAGAGTCGTTCTCCATATTTAAAGTAGGCAATATTTCGGAAGTTGGCGAGATGATTACAGAGTTCCCGAGGGTAACGATCATCCCGGAACTAAGTGTGACTGAAGAAAACCTATCTAAAGTCGAGACATATTACAGAACAATACTCTCCAGCTATCCTGGACCCCTCACATTGTTAAATCTAAAAGATATAAGACTCCTGGAAACAGTGATGAAAACCAACGTCTCCAGCTTCTGGAATACTTCGAAACTTATGAGGTATGTCGGCGAACAGTATGGTAAAAGTGAAGATGCGGTAAGAGTCCTCTTAATCGGAACCAGGGATGCGCAAACCTTAGCACAACATCTCCTATCGACGGTCAACGTCACGTTAGCTAGGATAGATATTGACCGGAACCTCTCTAGATTCGGGAATTTCAAGAATTTTGATGTCATAGTTTTCGCGTCAGACAAATATTCTGCAGAATGCCTTACACAAGATGCTTGTCGACGTGTAAAGGATTTTGTAAAGAGGGGAGGTGGACTCGTGGTTATGTTTAGTTGGCCTGAATGGATTGATGAAGTTGTAGGCTTCAGGATCACGGATGAGAAGATAGCCGGTGGAACAGTTGCCTATGTGGATTTTAACCATCCTATTTTAGCTCCTTATACTTCTATCGATTGGTACAGCGCTAGCTGGAGTGTTTACAGAATAATTCAAACAGGTGAAAACGCGTCGTTTATCGTTGAAGACACTAATGGCCAACCCTGGATAAGCTCTAACCACTATGGTTTCGGGCTCAGCGTCCTCTGTGGAACACCTACTGATAACATTAACAAGCTTAAACACGATTACTTGACAATTTTGACAAATGTCATTCTCTACACTGCGAGAAGAGAAAGCGTGTTGCCAGCCATATGGTATGGAGGCTTTACGAGTAAAGAACTGTTGAATGATGTAGTTCCATGTACAATAAGTGGCGAGCCGGGAGGACCCCTCCTTCTCTGGCTTACTGGCAACAGTAACAAAACAGAATTTGAAATTTATCTTAATGCCAATTTCTTCAATATTAGCACCGATGGGTGGGTTGTTTTGGATGCGGCCAACTGGTCACTTATAGGTGTGGGCAATGGTGCCGAGATCCATGTAAAAATCTACATGCAACCTGAAACATGGTTGCCGATCTACATATTGAACGACACTAAGGATTTTCATGTTCTTTACTCAAACACACTAGTGGAAGCACAGAAAATATATCCGAATCAAGCTCTTTACGAAATACGCTCCGCTTTAGGACAGGATATTTGGCTAATAGTGAAAAGCCCCGTGGCACCGGAAGAAGTGAAAATAAGCACCCATCCTGCAAAGAATGTAAAAAAGCTGTCATCGATTCTATATGATTTTACCGAAGACTCATACTTTTATGATAATGAAAATCAGCTGACATATGTCAGAGCCAAAGCAAGTGGAAGGGATGCGACTGTAAGAATAGTTTATGGAGAAACAAAGCCCATACTCTATACTTTTGAAGAAAATAAGCAATTTATATACGCTTTGCTCATACTGTCATTTGTATTAGTTGAACTCTATGCCTTGAACAGAACTAGGTGTAGAGCTACTGATAAACAAAAGAAAAACCGATAAATCCGTTAACACTCATACATCATATCAGAGGTTTGCAAATTGTGCGATAATTATTATAGACGTGTCATTTTTGGACTAAAGAAATAAATAATACTGAGCATGGAGAGAAAATCCAATGGGTATTTCCAGAAAGATATCTGCAGCGCTAACCTATAATACCATTAGGATAATTGTTTCAACCCTTATTTCAATATTTTATAGTATCACAGTAGTAAGATGGTTGCAAATTCAGAATTTCGGCGGCTATAGTTTTCTAGATAGTATCTTTGCAATATTAGCAACTATTTACGTTCTCGGAACTCATGCTCCTTTATTGAGATTTATTCCAGAATTTATCGCGAAAAAGGACTATCCGAGATTGCGGAGACTTTTATCTTCATCGCAAAGGATAAACTTGGCCGGTTCCTGTGTCGCCACTTTGCTAATTATTTTTGGCGCGGATGCCTTTCTTGGTGTATTGGGAAGACCAGAGTTAGCATTCTATGCCAAACTGATAGCCCTTGGAATTGTCCCCAGAGCAATATTAGGCATAACAAAGAATATTCTAAATGCACTGTATGAGCAGAAGTTCTTAAGCATCTTTGAAACATTTTTTTCAGCTCTCGAATTCTCTCTTCTACTAATCTTCGTAGTTTTTCTTAAACTTGAATTAATTGGTGTCATAATTACTAATCTGATTTGCAACTTCATAGCAGCCATATTATACTCTATATATGTTAGAAAAAAGCATGCACAGCTGTTTAAGGGCGAGCAAAAAACACTTGAACCAAATATTACTAAGAGAATAATCAAATACACTGCACCGCTTACCGCTCTTGACCTAGTAAGTAGCTTCCTAAGTTCAGCAGGCAACATTATTCTCGGGGCTTTGAGGAACTTGGAGGATGTGGCTTATTTCGACATCCCTAATTCCTTTGTAAACAGAGTATTCTCACAAGCGTGGTTAGTGATCGGAACTGTTGGAACTATATCATTAACTGAAATCCGCTACTCGAATGAAAGCAGGTTTAAGTTTGCAATTGAACAGTACGTAAAGCTCTTATCCCTATATACTTTTCCAATTACTGTTGGAGGAATAATATTGGCTGAGCCAATACTCTTAACTCTTTATGGAAACAAGGTTCTCCCCTCTATACAAATATTCCGCATTCTGCTATTGGCATACTGCCCGTTGAACATACTAGCAATAAGCGGTACTGTTTTACACGTAATGGAAAAAACGCATATACTTCTTTCAGGAGGCATAGCTCGATCAGTAATAATCCTAGTTTTAGGCTTTTGGCTAGTTCCAAGCATGGGGGTAACCGGCGCCGCCATATCTACAATCACTTCGTCAGCAATGGTGATTACAGGCTACGTGTACATTATAGCAGTTAGGAATCATTTGGGTAATTTTATACCGATAGGTGTTTTGGGAAAATATTCCGCATCAAGCTTGCTTATGGGAATAGTTTTAGAATTACTTCATTATTTACTAAATGAAAAAATCCTTATCTTGCTTCCAACCGCCTTTATAATTGGACCGGTTACGTACGCCTTGACACTTAGGTTTGTTAATGCTTTCGACCAGATGGATAAGAAACTGGTCATGGATTCAAAAATACCCTTCAAATCAATCATACTGAAGCTTCTCTGGAAAGAGTAAACATGCGGTAGCAGCTGAATTTAGAGACTATTGCCGTATTTTAACAGGCACATAGGTGCGCGCTATATTTAAAGGTCATTGGTGAGATCGAGCTCACCCATTCTTTATTTAAGCCTTATGATTAAACTTCGTTTAGTGGATAAAAACAGTTTTAAATCCCAGTGCATCTGAAAAATTGTATCGCATTGAGAATATGTAGGCTAGTCTGGAGCTTTCCGCGGGCTGAGAAGATAAGCTATGGGTTAGGTCCAAACTTCTACTATATTTCGAGGGGACAGGTAGAGCAGGGCTATGAGGTTGATGTTATAGCTAGAATGGGATTAAACGAATCAAGCTATGAAGAAATCGATGGGATTAAGGTGCATAGGGTTCCGTCTCCCTATAACGTGAATGCTATGAGAGAGCTAGCTAGATTAAACTCGCGTAAGTCTTTCGATCTGATTCACGCCCATGGAACCTGTGGAATATCCTACCCTTTATTTAGATTCAAGGTCCGTAAGCCTCTGGTCGTACATACGCATGGTACTGCGCTGGGCATGGTGCTGCATCGCTTCTCCCCCCCAACTATCGTAACCCTCAAGGATAGTCTTAAGTCTAAGGTAAGGGAGTCAACAGCAATCATTAGACAGAAGGCTTACTGGCAGTCAGCCGATATGCTCTTGGCTGTGAGCTATTTTCTTAAAAACGAGATAGAAAAGCTCTACAATATTGACAGGACTAAAATCGAAGTTGCTTATAATGGTGTTGACACCTCAGTATTCAGAAAAACTGACGGTAGCGATGAATCGAAGAAGCTGGGGCTTGAGGGGAAAAGGATCATCCTGTACGTGGGACACTTTGGCCTGAGGAAGGGTATTATCTACCTGATTGAAGCGATGCGCAAAATACTACGTGAAGAGCCCGACGCCTTCCTACTATGCGTAGGCGGTACTCCCGAATGGCTTGGAACTGATGTTTACTGGAGGATTCTCAAAGAGAAAATAGAGCAGAATGGAATTCAGAAGAGTGTGAGACTTATGGGTCAGGTTCCGCATCAAAAGCTACCAGTCTATTATTCTATGGCCGATGTTTTTGCCTTCCCATCGCTCTATGAGGCGATGGGGAAGGTTGTGGTGGAGGCGATGGCCTGTGAGACGCCCGTTGTAGCCTCCCGCGTAGGAGGCATAGTTGAAATAGTGGAAAACGGGAGGAATGGTTTTCTAGTGGAGCCTAAGGATGTGAAAGGCCTTGGAGAGGCTATTCTCAGGGTGCTTCAGGATAAGCATCTTGCTAAAAAACTTGCCCAGGAAGGAAGGCGGACGGTAGAGTCTAAGTTCACGTGGAAACATACTGTGGAACAGATTTCAAAAGCGTATGAAAAGTTAACTTCCCGAGCCTAGCTTCATCAGCAAAGCTTTTAATCATAATTTTTTACATCTCATTAAGTTGAAAACGGAGAGGAAGCTGCGGATTTTAATTCTGTCAAGCCATTTCTACCCTAAAATTGATGGGACCACGCGGTCTATTGATAAAATAATCAGGAGCCTGAGTAGAAGGGGGCACAGGATATTATTTGTAACCAGGAAGCTTCGTAACACTCCAAGTTTCGAACTCTATGAGAAAGCCGAGGTCTATAGGATTGGGCCACCGGGTTTTTCCGCATTCTCAAGGCTAGTCTTTAGTTTAAACCAAGCCAAGCTAGCTATGAGAATACTAGAAAAAGAGGGGGAGTTGGTCGACATATTTGAAGCTCATGGCTTCGCCCCAATGGTCGCGTGCTTCCTATTGAAGGCAATATTCAGAAAACCAATTGTCTTGTTCTTTCATGGGCTTCCCAGAATGTGGATAGGCAGGTTTAAATGGAGAAAATCCTACGAGCAACTACTGAGCTACCCATTCGAAAAATTTTTAATAAGACAAGCAGATAGGATAATAGTAAGGTCAAGTTTGTTTGGTAAGATACTCGGTAATGTTTATGGAGGAGGGTTTGAAAACAAGATAAGAGTTTTACCGCATCCAGTTGACACTGAGATTTTCAGCTTCTGCATGCCACTATCAACCAGTCCTATAATATTGTTTGTAGGAAGCCTTTCTAGGGTCTATGGCGTGGATCTTCTTCTGAAGTCTACACCATACATATTGGAAAAGCTTCCTGATGCAAGGATCGTTATAGTAGGCCATGGACCTTTGAACCAAGAACTTCGATATCTAGCTCGTGAACTAGGCATAGAGAAAGCCGTACAGTTTACCGGGTATATTGGCGACCCCCATATTTTAGCTAAATATTATCATCTCTCGACCCTAGTAGCCATTCCACTTTACTACGAAGGATACATTCTGTCTTTAGTAGCGGTGGAAGCCCTATCCTGCGGAAGACCCGTGGTAACGACAATGAGGCTTGAGCCGGGCTTGGAAAAAGTGGGCGTGTTTACGGTGAAAACACATGACCCTAAAGACCTAGCTCAAACAATTTTACATGTAGTTAAGGATGTCGATTTAAATAGTATTGCGTTAGCAGCTAGGAAATATGTTGAGAGGCATCATTCAGAAAAAACATACGGTTGCAAGTTAGAAAACATTTATCATGAGTTAATTAACAGTATTTATTCCTTCAACCGAAAATAACAAATCCTGCCCACGCTTTGCGGATAAATGAATATAAGCATAGCTTGTTTAATAATGTACGTTTGGGGGTATGAACGATATTTTAAGGCACGTAATTCTCTATGTTTAAAAAAATACGACAGTCTAGCAGCTTAAACCAGCCTCTTCAGATCTATTTTAAAGGTTCCACCGACTTCTAGGGTTAGGGTTTCACCGTCTGCTATATCGATGGTTAAAGGAGTATTCTTCAAGGAGCTGCTTCCAACAACCTTCTCTTCTTCCAATTTAAGCTCCAGCTTGATGCCCGACCTCGTTCTCCACCAACTGGAACACTCGTAGGCAGTAGTTAGCCAATATTGCTTGTCTAATGCTTTATCTATAATCCAGAGAAATGTGTCGTAAATTTCTTTAAACGTCTCTCTGTTTAAATAAGTATTGTGGAAATTTACGGCGAAGCAACCATTATACTTCTCAACAGTATCCATTATCTTACGCAATACCGACTGGCAGCCGTCGGTTGTAAATCTTCTTTTCAAAGCAGTCCAGTCCATAAACGCGGTGGGTATTTCCAGGATATTCAGCCTTCTCCTGAGCAACGGGTCTACGGGGCGGTAGGGGTAGCAGATTTGCGATTTGAAACCGAAATACTTGTTGTTGCTAAAGGTCGAGTCGTATTCGAGACCTGCTTCCTCCTCAATCCTCCAAGTTAAGCCCGGCTTGAACTTCAACCTGTGATACCTCACACCGTGAATCTCTGAGCCTATTGCCCCCTGAAGACTTCTAAGCTCCTCCGCTAACACGTTAAGTATCTTATGCGAATTCCTCGTGCCGTGTAAACCTATTTCAAAGCCGTTTTCCTTTAACAACCGTTGAGCTTTGCGCGCTTTCTCCAAGTCGTCATAATGGGTTTGAAGGAAGAAAGTCGACTTAACACCTCTAGATTTTTCGATTTCAACTATTTCAGGTATGTTGAAACCGTAGTCTTTCCTCAGAAGCAGGTGTCTGAATACCAATTTCAAAAACTCGGAGAAAGGCTTCCGCCTGTAAACAACCCTGTGGAAGGGAGAGTAGGACAGCCAATCCACGTCATGCGTCAAAATACAGCATGCTTTCGAAAAGTTGGGCCAATACCATTTTCTTACTAATGGTAAACCTTCCGCCAAGTAAAGATCCTTGATGTGGCTGAGCAGTCTATTCTCCAGCTCGTTGATCTTTAAGTCGAAGCAATCCCTGTCCTCTATGGATGAGGTTCCGGAGAGCATATTCAACACTTCATTCATTGGCAACACGTCTTCAGCCACTAGGATGCGTTTGTTGAACGAGGCTTCGCGTGGTCTGGTTGAAGATATTAGCAACGGGAAGTCTCCCTCACCCGTCTCCATGTAAACAATGCCCAGATGGTCAAGCATCTCCATCAATGCTTCATCCATTAAAGCGTCTGTGCGCACAAGCCCGAGCTCCAGCCTAGTGGTCTTAGTCAATTTTCCTTCAGCCTCCTTCTTTCTTTAACGAGAACAATAATAATCCGTGCATATAACCAGCTGCTGAAAACAGGTAGGTGATGATGGTGAAGACAGGATAGAGGAATATGTATTGCTTTTTCTCAGCCCTGTTCCAAACAAGCCTTGCCACTCTAGTAATACTAAGTATGATGAATACGGCTAGACAGGCTAGCGTGAAAAACAGCATAGGCAAATAGAGAATGGAGAGAACGGAGAGAAGAATAATGAGCCAGAACGGGAGTAGTTCAAACGCTAGCTTACGCCACTCGCCGTGCTTCGCTACAAACAGGATTCTCCTCACACTACCCAAGTAAGTTTTCTTCAAGTAGGCCCGGAGGCTTGAAGGCCTCCTGTGAAGCCAGTTTAAACCGGTGACCAGACCTGCATTGTATCCGGCAGCCGTTACCCTCATGAACAAGTCTTTGTCCTCAGCCTGCTCAAGAGACTCGTCGAAGCCGCCGACCTTCTCCAACACTTCCCTCCTGTAGACCCAGGCCCAGGAAGGTTTGAAACTGCCTTTCTCAACGATGGCTTGCTGGAGCCTGCTGTACACCTCCATGCAACCCGCTAGGAAGCCTTTTCCCGTGGTTAGGGAGGAGCCTGTTAAGCATACGCAGCCCATACTTGGGTCGGACTCCAGTTTCGAAACAGCCTTCTCCAAGTAGTCCTTGAAATAAACATCGTCAGCATCCGCGAAGAAAATAATTTCTCCGGTTGAGCTTCTCCACCCCATGTTTCTCGCCTTGGACCTGCCCATGTGCGGCACGGAGACTACTCTGAAGAGGCCCTTGTATGATTCTGCGAGGCTCTCTATAACCTCCTTCGTCCCATCTTTTGAACCTTCGTCGTAAACAACTATTATCTCCTTATTCGAGTAGCTCTGCGCTATCAGAGAACTTAGGCACTCCTCGATGGTGTCAGCATTATTGTATGTTATGATAACTATTGAGGCAAGAGGCTTACCGGACATTTCTTAAGCCCCGTTGTCCTGCCTGCGTGATTCACGGATTGCCTCTGAAAGAATGTTTTCAAACTGCTTCGCCAACGCGATCCAAGAGTATTTTTCGAATACGCTTTTCCTAGCTCTCCCTCCCATTTCTACAGCTAGACCCTTATCCTCCACAAGCCTTATTAGAGTATTCTTCAAGGCTTCCACGTCACCAGGTGGAACCAGCAGCCCGTTCACCTCTTCCTGTACAATATCTGTTATAGGTTTAAGTGACGTGGTTATGAGGGGCTTGGCGCATGACATGTACTCCATAACCTTCAGGGGTGAGCCTATGCCGTAGCGCCTTCTCAGCTCAGACTTCTCAGGATTATATGGTGCTACGAGAATATCAGCAGCATTAATGTATTTTGGAACATCTCTGTAGGCAACAGGCCCTGTGAAGACATAAGCATGTGAAACACCTAGTTTTCTCGCAAGATTTTCCATCTGCTCGTAGTACGGCCCGACCATGAGGAACCTTACTTCAGGATGCTTATCCAATACTTCCCTACTCGCATGTATAAGCTCCTCGACACCATGCCATGGTTGAAACGTGCCAACATAGCCCACTACGACAGAGTTGCTCAAGCCATACTTCTCCCGTATGATTCTTCTCTGCTCCGCGTCAGGCTTAAACAAATCCGTGTCAACCGCAGCAGTCACCATGATGACCCTGTCCCTGGGAACATGCTTGGGGAGCATGCTTTCCGTGTACGCTAAAACCCTGCTTGCTCTCTTCACAGACAGAATGCTGCACCTCGGCCCCACGAGTTCAAGAATCATGGGTCTTCCCGTCAGCATGCTCGCCACTGCACCTGCTCCGAAAGAGGTTTCTCTCTCAATTATGACTTCTAGGTTGTTCCTCCTCACCACGTTAGCAGCCACAACCCCTGCGTAAAGAGCATAAACAGTGAAGAGGTATAACTCATACACCCGGTCAACTACTCCAGCCTTCCTCTGCCGCCCAACCTGCAAATACTCTGAGACAGGAGGGGGAAGGAAGATCCCTCTGTATATTCTGTGCACCTTTATCCCGTCCAGCTCTTCAAACCTTTTCTGGTCAACACGTATTCTTCTCGAAACCAGGTGTACATCGTGTCCTAAGCGGGCTAGGTTCCTAGCCAGCTCGTAGACATGGGTTGACGCCCCTCTGAAATGGGGAATAACCACGTCCACCGCGACGTAACAGATTTTCACAGCTCGAAGTAGAGCTAGAGGATATATTTGGTTTTTGGAGGCTCCTCGTCGCAGGGCTTTTCCACGTCCAGAGATGCTTTTAAAACTCCTCGCAGCGGTTTCCACCAAACATATTAATGAGTCATTTTGCAGAAGTGTTCCCATGTCTTTTTCTGAGGAATATAGTTATACCTACTCCTACTACTGTCGCCGCAACCATCGTCATCATCGAGTAATCCCTGCGCCATCTGGCCACAATAGTCTTTGGGCTGTCCATTAAGATGGTGGCGTTTAAAGCCCTAAGCCCCACATCCCCACCCCATCCGTCGAAAACCTCCGTGGAAAACGACGCTTTTGGAGGATTCACTCCGAAAGACGCTAACTTGCCTTCAGCATACCAGCCGCTTCCCCAGGTTTCCCCGATTGGAGAAGTGACATTAAGGTAGAACTCCCTAGTCCAGACAGCCTTCAGCGTGACAGGGGAGCTGACAACGATTGAGAAGTTGGCGCCGTGACCAACCGTCAACCTCTCCCAACGTGAGAAGACTAGGCGAGATTTGGGAGATTCGTAAATCACTGTTTCGATAGAGATTTTCGCAGTCGAAAACTGGTCGTACCAGCCTGCTCCAACAGGATTGCCATATGGCGTGTCTAGGGTGACAAGGTACTGCGTCTTCCAGATTGCTGTCTCGTTCACAGGAGCCTTAACACTAATGGTCACGTTTAAGCAGCTTCCTGTGTAGCCTCCCAAGCCCTCTCCAACCCAGGAGTCGAAAACCCTTCTAGTACCGTTACCACACTCTATAACCCGAGGATGCAGGGATATGCTTACGTTGGATGATTCGTCGCACCATCCTCCTCCTTCAGCCTCCCCGTAGATTGAGTAAACCCTTATGAGGAACTGACGCCTCCAGATGGCTTCTAGTGAAACCGGTTTGTTAACCGTCACGTTTATGGTTTGAGCAGAGGCCCCGTTTGACCAGCCTGTGAAGACAAGCCTCATGCCGTTGTCTTGCAGTATAATTGTCGAGTTCACCTTTAGCTGAACCGTTTCCCCCGCGTCACGCCACTCCGCGTATTGCACACCCGGATATGGGCTTACTGTCAGAAGGTACTGCACCCTATAGACTACTGTGAACACTCTTGAACTCGAGGCTGTGATAACCCTGGTTTTCTCCTGAAGCCCGCCGTCCCAGCCCTTGAAAAGGAGGCGACCGCCCTCAGTGAAATTATGATCCGCCTCCGCAGAAACCTCGTGGACTGAGCCCTCTGTCCAGTTGAAGCTTACCGGTAACGAGTATCGGACGCCGTCAACAATCATGCTGACGTTATCAAAGTTCGACTTGAAAGCCAGCTCGAACACTCTTAGGCTCACCTGAAAACTTGCGGGCTGAGACCAGCCTGAGCTTGCACCCTTAACATCGGCCGCCATAACCCTGACCATGTAGGTCCCAGGCCTGTTCCAAGAGTGGCTTAGGCTTACGACGCAGCCTGACTCCAAGAACCCTGTTGCAGACGAAGTGCCGTCACCCCAGTCGAAAACGTATTTCAAAGAGTCGCCATCAGGGTCTATCGTGGACGTGCTGAAAGTGTAGCTCACCCCGACATGCCCGGAGGCTGGGCCCGATGGTGTGCTGGGGGTTCCCGGCGGATTGTTGACTTTCGGCTCGACTGGCGGCGGAGGATTCTCACCCCCATCTTCACCAGAGTCATCATAGCCACCGAAGTCAGCGGTCCAGTAATACTTGAAATACGCTGAAGCGCTATAGGCAGCGCCGATGCCCACTACTTTGAAGCGGGGGTCCAGCATGATCGAGTTGTGCGTAGGCGAGCTCTTCCAGGCTTCGAAAACATATTGCGCGGTAGATATGCCTGCTGCAATATTCTCCCCTAGAACAGTATTGTAAGTATACCCTGCCTGCCTTATCCTGTCCACGAAGGTTCTCCCGTCAAGACTTGTATGGGAATAATAGTTGTTGAGCGCCATATCCTCGCTGTGAAGCTGTGCAGCAGTAGTCAATGCGCTGGAGACGCGTAGGGGTTGAAGCCCGTTCTGCTGCCTATACTCGTTTATCAGCGAAAGCAGGGTATTCTTCTCGCTAACAAGGTCTGCGCTGCAGACCAGCGTGAAGGAGGCTGAAACAACGCAAAGTAGGATAACGATTAAGAGTAGCCTCCTCTCAGAGCTGGACAAGCCGTCCACCTACATAGTTAAAGAAAGCATACTACTATTTAACCCTGTAACTGTAGCTTGATTTACAGTCCGATAGAAAACCTCTGATGGATGTTTCATAAAAATACGATATTTCCTATTTTAGTTTACTTTTAAACGCCTCTTCAGGAGAAGGTATGAAATCAGGGTTAGTGACGCGATTGCTGGAACTCCTTCGCTGAACTCGGGCACTCCGCCGCTGGGTATCGGGTACTCGAAGATTATCTTTTGATATTCTACTCCACAACTCTGCGGTTCCTTTGCATCTACTAGCACGGCAACTATCTGACCCGGGCCCGGAATGAAGCTAGAATGAGTTGCTGAATTAGAAGCTAAAGTATCAGCCGCCCCCTCTTCCGCGTCATTAAGAGATAAATAACCACGAGCCTCAATTCCTCCGGGACCATCCCATGGGAGCGATGGGTAAAGGACGCGCCATATGGCTCCCTGCGTGACCTTCCAGTTCGCATCCTTATTGTTTAAAATCCAGTTTATCCTACCATAGTCCCCAGTCTCAAGTTTTACGGTTAAAGCAGCATAGTACCATGTATTTAGATTTATCGTATGATACAGGTCGACACACCATCCTGGATAGTCGCCGAATGAGGGTGGGGGAATATTTTTGTCATCGTCCACTATAACTCTGAAGTAGCAATCAGCAGGAGCAGGCCTGTATAGTTTCACCCAAGCATTATCCGGAACGCCGTATGGGCCTGCGACAACCCCTATTACGAATATCCCTGCTAAGGTCAGCATGATTAACAACCTTATCCGTGTAACTATAGCTTTATCCATTATTCTTCATCTGCTTCTTTTTTATGGGTGAATAATTTAAACATTATGGTTTTTAGATGCTATTGACGGATTTGAAATCCATTAATGGTGTAGTGTTGCGGTGTGCAGTCTTAGACGGAATGATGCTAAACGCCCAGGCTCTTGGCCAGCAGGCGACAGCCTGCGACGTGTCGTTTTAGAATCAGGGAAGACGTTTACGTTTAAAAGATATAAACCCTTTCCGCAGCCTCTCTTATAAGATGGCTTGGATATCCGCTATCGCGAGGATGTTTGATTATGCTGCGTTATTAGTCTGCTTCTTAACCTTAGTCCCCCTTATCCCTGGGTTCAGCGGGATCCCGCCTTACGCGTCAATCCTGTTCTATCTCTTTATCCCCGGGTATGCTTTCGTAAGGGTCTTCCTCCCCCAGATTTCTGGGGTTGAGAAACTGCTGGTGCTGGTGGCGTTCAGCATATCGCTCTCAGCCTTAGTTGAAGTGCTTATCATGGTGCTTGCAAGGATAGACATACCGGGTGTTGCGGTGTCAAGCTTCCTGTCTATGGTGATGCTTGGGATAGTCATCGTTAGGGATAGACCCCGGTTTTCCCGGGTTTAGAGCCTTCTTCTTAAATGAGTTTCAACGAGGGACATGACGATGAAAACCGCGGAGACCGCTAGGCCGACAGCTATGCCGGGGATTAATGAGGCCACTGTCTTGTATGGCGTCATCTCAGCAGTCCTTATGAAGCCGCTTCCCGCTGCCAGGCTGCATATGAGGATGAGGAATGTTGCTGTTGAGCGTTTAACGAGTGGGAACAGGAATATTGGTATGGCAGCCGCGTAAAATAGTATCTCACCCGTCGATAGACCGTATATGCCTGTGACCCAGCCTCCGAAAATCCTGCCCATGCTGCTGAGAATATCCTTAGTGTAGACTATCGAGGTTCTCATTATTTCGCTTCTCGGCCCGGAGAGAAAGAAAAGCATGGCGTCGTAGAAAAGCTCTCCTCCCGTGAAAGGGTCTATGATTAGGAAGGATGCTGAAACTATGAAGACGACTATGCCCCACCTGTCTAACTCCGACTTGCCCCTGATCGCGATTAATGCTCCTAGTATTATGCCGAGCACGCCTGAAACAGCCCTTGGGCTTGAACCCCCGCCGAAGCCCAGGAGGCCTACGACCGTTATCTCCCTGCTCCCGCTCGTAAGGGCATGCAGCCCTACTGGCATGGCTAGGAGGACGCTTGAAGCCATGTAAACTGCTTGAGTAAAGAAGAATATGAAAGCAGGCAGCATGATTGCCTCAGGCAGGGCTCCAATACCCCTGCTCCTGGCAACATCTATAAGCCTCGAGGAGAGAAAAGCCAGGCCGAGGAAAACTGTCAGGAAGGAAAGAATAGCTACCCCGGTGGCTACAGCTTTAAACAGGCTTGTTTGCAGCTCTAGGCCGAACGGGTTTTTGGCCCTAAGCCCTTGCAGTCTCCTCGAGATTTGTGCGAGAGATTCTTGGTTGAAGCCCTGGAGGGAAACAACCTTTTCTCCATAACGTAGCTTCAAACTGTTAGCAAGCTCTGGGTCAGCCATATACTCGTCTATAACGATCAGCTCAACCTGGCCCATGGCTTCCAACGTGTACCTTACAACTCTGTCCAACGCCAGCTTCGGATAGAAGGATATGAAGACAGCCTTTACGACCCCCAGGTTAGCCATTGTTTCAAACTCGCTTACAGTATCCTGCGGGCTTATCACTAGGGTTGGACCAACTGTGCCCGACAAAGCGCTTTCTAAGGCTGACGCCGAGTACGGGGTTGCTACTGCATACACTTTAAGCCGCGGGTCCGGCCCGGCTATAAGGCTAAGGGAAACCATGAGGATGGAACAAAGCATGTAGAGGGTAAAAAGGTGTTCCACACTCAGGTTGCGGCGCAAAGTATCCATCAACACGTCCATCTTTTCATAGACTTTAAGAATCCGGCTTGGCGGCGTCCTCCCAAGGAAGTAAGATAAGAGCACTGCTCCAAACACGATTATTAAGAAGACCACTATCGCTAGGCTTAACCAGTAGCGTGGCCTGTAGTAAACCGTAACACTAGCCGGATACGGCAGTGCGTAGATCCTAGAGTTTTCCCCAATGGTTTCCTCGGGCTTCAACGTTTGAACCTGTGGCGAGGTTATTGAAGAGACCTCGAGCGTGTTTGGCGCCTCTATCTGAATCCTATAGCTGGCAGGTATGAAAAGCGAGAAAGACGGTGCTACTAAACGTACGTCAAGCATGTTTCTCCCAAGAAGGCTGAGCCCTTCAATACTCCCCGTTATCATTATCTCGAAACCAGTTAACCCTTCTTCAAAATAGAATATTGAAACAGCGTCAACACCATAACCCATCGGCACTATAGTCGGCTGCACTGTCCTCTCGGACCCGTCCCTGTAGGTGGCGGTTGCGTTGAAGGCTACTGAGCCCATCGTCAAGTAAAGCGATATTTGAGAGCTGTTCTCAATCGGCTCTGGAAAGTGGGCGGAGACCCTGTAGAAAATAGGGTTATCAACCTCCGGGTCGAACAGGCTGCACCTCTCAGACAGTTTAACAAGAACCTCGACCTTCATCTCTCCCGTAGAAGAAGCCTTTGGAGCATCCTCCGTTTTGACAGAGTCCCCTAAGGGCGTGCAGAGAAGGGCAACCATGGATAATACTATTATGCTTGCAACAATCATTACTGTAATTCTGCCTACTGGAGAGCTTGACCTGTTCAATTTTCTGATACTCTTCCTCCCTCTTTCAAAGTGTTGCCCAACCATTCAACGAATCTTCGAACACCCTCCTCTAAGCTTACTTTTGGCTTCCAGCCCAGTATTCTCTGAGCCTTAGAGTTGTCTGCGAGAGTCCTTTCGAAATCGCCCCTGTAGGATTCGAGATACTCCGGTTCAACCCCGTCTAAACCCGTAATGTTAAACAGTGTTCCCAGCAACTCGTTTATTGAAAAATCCTTTCCGAAGCCTATGTTGAAAACCTCGCCGCCTATACCCTCAGTCTCAGCAGCCAGCAGCGTTGCCTCAACCACGTCTGAAACATAGGTGAAATCCCTCCTCTGCTTTCCGCTTCCATATATGACTGGACGCCCTCCGGTCAGCATCCTGTACGCCATGGAGTATACCACTTGATCCGGCCTGCCTCTCGGACCATAAACGGAGAAATACCTTAGACACACAACGTCAATACCGTAGACCTCGTGGAAAGAAAGGCAGTATTTTTCCCCAGCGAGCTTAGTCGCCCCGTAGGGCGAGCTTGGGTTTGTCGGACACTCCTCGCCGATGGGTACAATACTAGTTTTTCCGAATATTGATGACGAGGAGGCGTAAACAACTCTTTTAACCTTCCGGTCCCTTGATGCGAGCAGAACGTTAAGCGTGCCCTCAACGTTAACCCGATGGGCCTTCCCAGGGTTCAGATTACAATACCTTATTCCTGCTTGAGCAGCCTCGTGGAAAACAACTTCAACCCCCTTCATAACGTGAGACAGCAACTCATAGTTAAGGATATCTCCCCTGACAAGGTGGAATTTTTCATCCCCCACGTGTCCAGCCAGGTTCCTCTCCTTGCCGCTGTAGAAATCGTCGAAATTATCTAGAACCACGACTTCGCAACCCTTCTCGATCAACCTGTCCACCAAGTGGGAGCCTATGAAGCCTGCACCACCTGTAACAAGAACCCTCTTTCCAGCGAGGCTAGCCAAAGTTGAAAATCCAGCTTAAAGTTAATTCTTAAGGCTTTCTGTTTAAAAACCCAGCCTCCACTCTAGGAATACTGTTCTAAAGCCTACTCTGATTTTCCTCTTAACCAGCCTAAGAGCCTCTAGATCTTCAAGAATTTGCAGCAGTCTGTTAGCGTCAAAGACTTCTGGGTGCTTACGCCTCATTTCCTTAAGCAGGTTCTCACCCGTAGCCGGAACCCCTGTTTTCGCCAGGCGGTCCAACGTAAGCAGCACGCTGAGCCAGTCTTCAGGAAGAAGTTCAAGCAGATGGGTCTCAGTCTCACGGCTCTTTGAAGCAGCCATAATACTCACACCAACCACGGAGACGATTGTAAAAACGATTAGCATAATGCTGCCAACCGCGGACAGGAGTACCCCCGCGGAGTAAACTATTTGGCTCCAGCTGCTGGCCAGATCCAGCATCCTGATGGTGTCGAAGGAAATAAGTTCAACATCCCCTAAAAACTCGACGTTACTCGTGTTCAAAGCACCTGTTTCATTCTGGCTTAAGACAGTTAGAGTATAGTTTCTGAAAACACTGACGCCTATTGTCCTCGCTACAAGCCCCCCCTCGGTAAAGACGTTTAACTTCTTAGTCCAAACAACCACCTTCAGCAACGTTTCCCCTGACGTAACCTCGTAGTAAACCGCCGGTATAGAGTCCTTCAGCAGAATGCTCCGAGTTGCCAGAACCTTCCAAGGGGTGAACCTCCAGCCGTTGGCGATTCTCGGGTTAAGCGGAGTCGATTCAAAGATAACAGTATAGTTTTTAGTCTCGGGAAGGGTCTCGGGGACAAGCGTTTCCCGAAGCATAAGGCTTTCAGGCGAGGCTTGATCGTAGCCTTCCACGCTATGCTTATCGTAAAGCAGCCACTCGGGTGAACTGAAGCTCACTGCTTGTGTTACAGCACCCTGAACCTTAAGATGGTTTATAGCCACCCCCTCCTCGCCTTTAACAAGGACGGGTATGGAGACGAGCTGTGAAAGGATGAAGAAAACTATGAAAATTGTTGTCTCAAGGACTTCAAGCCTAGACCTAGCCAGTCTCTGGGCCAGACTCCTGCCGCAGAAAGCACAGAAATCACTAGTATTCACGCTTCGGCTGCAAATGTTGCAAGCACCTTTATCAATCCTCTCCTCGAATCCGCTTGCTGGAGCTTGGAGAGAGCTTTTCTCAAAAAGCAATAGGACCATCGACTCTGAGCATGCTGACAGCAGCAGTATTAAGTCTGCAAGCGGCACTGCTCTTAGAATAGAATATAGTAGCACGTGGCCCGCCGCGGCCAGAAGCTTCAGATAAACACTTCTTCTAGAGAACAATAATGGTGAGACTGCAAGCACGGTGAAGAAGAGAGGGGGAAGAAGGCCTGCAAGCGGATTGCTTACGGTGAGCAGAGATAGTGCTACTATGGTCAGCATGGCCGGGGAAAGAATTGCCACCACCAGGGTGTTCATGCGAATCAATAGATATGAGCATGCGAAGAAAACTAGTGATAACGCGTGGAAAACCGGCTTGGCCGCGTAGTAGGATCCTGTCAGGTAGAGGATGATTGAAGAGGCGAGGAAAAGAACCCCGGTTTTAACCCTCCTACCCCTGATTTCAATAAGCTTGTTAATAATCTTGCTTCTCAAAATCAAGTAGGCAAGCGTGACGCTGACAACCGCAAACGCGGAGCATACTCTGTTGCCAGCCATTATAAAGATTGAGAGCTCGCTCAAGTCACCCCAGTAGACAACCGTCATTAGAACGAGCAAAGTTAGTAGCTTCGCATGCCCGTATGAAAAACCGCTATGCTTCGGAGGACGGGCCATTTCGCTTCAACTGGGCGAGGATTGTGCTCTAACCACTGGCCCCAGCGAATACCTGTATCTCAACAGCCTCTCTTTTCTCGAACACTCGTACCCCATGTAGCGAACCGTCCTTCCCGAGGATCTGGCTATGGATTCGCCCACCGACCATGCTAGGGGACACCCCATCTTCTCGTATAGTGATGCAAGCCTCTCCTCGAGATATGTTGGCCAGAAAACCGGCTTCCTGACGGTCATTCTGACCTGGTCTCCCTCAGCCTCGATCACAACATCCTCAGCAAGCTGCAGCCCGTCGACAATCACCCTAGGCAGGTTTCTGCAAAGATATTGCAGCTCCAGCTTGCTCAAATCACCCATCTCAAGCCCATAGATTCGAGTTAACGGTTCAGCTAATCCGGGTAAAGCAAGATACGTGCCTGAGGATGGGCTGCCCAAGTAAACCTGTACGCCGGCCTCATGATTGCTCACTGGGACGAAGATTAGCTGCTCATCCTTGACCAAGCTTTCTGAAAGAAGCTTGAGGTTGAGAAGTGTAGACATGAGGACAGCGTTAGCAGTGCCGGCTCTAACCTGAGGCTCGACAGAGCGTAGCATTAACAGTATTCCTGCTGGGATCGTGATGAGGAAAGCTATTTCAAAAACTATGTCGCGTGTGATAAGCAGGAGGACGAGGGAAAGCAGCCCGACTATGAGAAGGACAGCACCGCTGTAACTGGTTGTCCTCCACGCTTTCCACCGTAGTCTCTCTCTAAGCTCTATAAACTCCCCAGCTTCCTTCTCAGCCATTATATTTACATCTGCACCGGGCTTTTTCAACTTTAACTTTTATCTCTTTCGCCACGCGGCTTAAACAACACTAAGACGCTCTCCTAGCAGGCTGGTTTACGGGTTAATCTAACACACTCCTTATCCTCTTATAGTTGAACAATAGTTCAACACCCTGGTCAGTAGCACGGTAATACTTGTCACCATCCACAATCGTCTCCATCAGTAGCCCCTTGTTAACCAGCTTCTTAACGAGCGCCCTAAGCTTGTTGTAGGAGACACCCATGTTGTACATGAGTGGGGTTAGCTTGCTGGGGCTGAGGGAAACCTCCTCAATCAGCTCCATGCAGAGATCCAGCTCAGACCTCCTCAACCTGTATTTTTTAGCACTAACCTTTTCACCTAGGAATAGCAGGATTTCCCTCTCGATTTTCTCAGTAATATTGTCCATGAGGTCAACCATCCTGCGAGCCCTCTTCTTGAAGGACTCAGCCTCCTCAGGATTGATGAGGCGCAAAGTCTCCGAGCACAGTTCCTTAGGATCCTTCGAGTGTGGCACATGCTTATGGAGCTCTTTAACAGGCTTAGACTCTTGCCAGTAGATGCCGCTTACACAAGGCTTGGAGAGGACGAAGGCCTCCATCAGCATCGTTTCAGCAGCCCCCAGCACAACGTCTGCGAAGAAAACAGGGTTATCCGGAGTAGCAGCGTTGAAGATTGGGACCCCCATCCTTTCGAAACGCTCTCTCTGGTTCTCGTCCCGCGGGACGGCCACCATGCTGAACCTGCCCCTCCTGTAATCCGTGCTCCCCACCAGCATTTTAACAGCCTCCTCGAGCACAGGCTTCTCACCGGGGAAAAAGCTGGCGAACCTGGGTTCTGTCCTAACTAGCACGAGAGGGTGGGAAACACCCATCTCTTTAAACGGGTCTTTACCCGAAGGCCGATACCCCTTCAAGTAGGTCGTGTGAAAACCCTTGAACCATACTATCGAAGCTTCTTCAAGCACCCCGTGTTCACGCAGCTCTTTTGGAGTGTAGAAGCTTGGTGCGAAAACCTTGTTCGACAGGGGGAAGACCATTCTGTTAACATGGAACTCTCGCTCATCGTAGAACAGCGTCCAAGACGGGATGTTGAGGCCGAAAGCAGTTCTGACCGCCTCGGGCCACCTCTCGGTCAGCATTAGATTAGGCTTCTCAGCGTTAATCAGCTGCACGAATCCCGACAGGGTTTCGGCGTAGGCGCTCAGCTTACCGTAGAGCGTGCTGCCACCATGCTTCCCAACAACCTTATAGCCCACGCCCTTCGCATCCAGAATCTCTAAAATACGATCGTGCTCCCTAGCTGTTACGAGTATTTCAACCCTATCCTTCAACTTCTCTATGACAGGGTGGAAAAGATTAGCTTGATATGGGGTGCCGATTGCAAACCATATTTTAATTTTTTTTGCTTCCTAGGTTCTGAGACATTCATTATTTTTTTATGAGCATAATATTTAAGGCTTAACTGTTCCAAAAAGTCCGTAATGGTTCAAAATAGTTTAAAAAGGTTTAAAAAATTGCTAAGGCTCGAAATCCAGATGCAAATTTTTAAAGTAGCCGTCGAAAAACAGGTCAAGGTATAGGACCCCCGCTCCCCACCCTGTTTTTTTAAAAACAAGACTCTCCGTCGGAATCAGTGAACCGTCTAGACTCACCCTAATTTCCCCAACATCCCTAAGGATCCTGACGCCGAGTGTTAAAACCTGGTTTCTACGGAACCGGGTTTCGTCGACCCTGCACTCAACGCTGACATCCACGCTTCCACCATTCTCCACATAGCTTACCTTAGCCTGGCTTCTGGCCTCACAATAGTTAGCAATATCACCCAGCGTGCAAACCCAAAGTTTTCCCTCCCTCCTCCTCGACTCAACATGCTGGAAAAGAGGTCTCAACGTGTCTTCAACGTATCTTGAAGCATCGCCATTCTTCTCAAGGTTCCAAGGGTGGAACCAAAGGTGGAAAACAGCCTCCCTGGATATGGCTAGGTCTAAAAGTGCTTTAAGCACGCTTGAATAAGTATAGTTTTTCTCCGACAGGTAGAAGAGCGGGTGAATATTCCACAAACCGTTGTTTTTAGAAGGGTAGGCCAGCTTCCTCTCCCTACCCCTGTAGGCGATGAAGCCGAGTTCGTTAAGAATATTGAAATGCCCCGCTTTGTTCCAGGGAAATATGAAGGTTTCTCGCCTATTCTCAGGGGGCAGGAGGCTAATCGTCCTGAGGATCTGTGTTCTCGCAACCTCTTCCGTGCACTCGGGGCTGGAAAAATCGACATGGTCGAAAGTATGGATTGCAAGCTCGTGTTTAACCTTCGAGGCCAATATTCGTTGAAAGACATTCTTCTCCCTGACGGCAGTAAGCCCGCATACCGCCCATGTGACAGGAATGTTGAACTCTTCGCAGAGCGCAAGTATTTCAAGAGTTGCCTCCCTGTCCACTTCCACCCTGTCATCCCGCCTATTGTCGAAATCGATCGATACGCAGAAGGCCCCGTCGCACCCTCCTAGAAACCTTGATACGAAAACCTTCTCAACCGGCTCTCCACCCCTTTCGTAATCGATTCCGAGAATCCTAAGCAGCCTGAAGCTAACACTATCTGGAAAAACTCTTCTGCTGATAAGCCTAATCAACGCCAGCTTTGCCATCTTCCTAGTTTCCGGAGACAGTTGGTGGGTCAAACGTGGCTACTATGAAAAGCGTTGAACAACTATTTAAACTGAACAGTTTCGTAGTCAAGCAATTTTTAACGGAAATAATTATATATTACGCGGTTGAACTGGAGTGTAAGACTACATGAAGATAGCGATGGTAAACGTCTACTTCTACCCGGACATGGTTGGAGGAGCAGAATGGTATGTATACAATATTTCGCGCGAGCTTGTTAAAAAGGGGCATGAGATACATGTTTTCACGGGGAAGTATCTCGAGAAGAAGCATGTGCAATACCCTGAAAGCATTGAGGGCATAAGGATACACAGAGTCCCCCTGGTTTTCAACATTACTTACAGGCTGAAGCTCTGGAAGCATCTTGAGGATGAGATAATCAGGGAAAGCCCAGACGTGATCCATACTTTCGACTATGCTCAGTGGCACAGCTACGCTGCTTTGAAAGCCGCTTCAAGACTGGTGGTTCCGTCAGCACTCACTGTTTTCGACGTGCACTCCATGATTCCGCGCCCCTGGTATAAGCAGGCCCCGATGAGGATGCTTGACAGGATGGCTGGCAGGATGGTCTTGTGCAGGGCTGACGCCGTGCTAGTGAGGGCTCCAAACCTTGTTCCTTTCCTCTTGAAGATGGGGGTTAAGAAGGAGAGGCTGTTCGTCACACCCTCCGGCGTAAGGCCTGAAGCATTAGAGCCAGCAGACGGCTCCATCTTCATCCAGAAATACGGCGTAACCGGGAGGCCGATAGTACTCTACCTGGGTAGGTTACACCCTTTGAAGGGTCTGACCCATCTTTTCAGGGCTGCCCCGTTAGTGGTAAAGGAGTTCCCGACGGCAGTGTTCGTCCTCGTTGGCGAGGGTGAGGAGGGCTTTAAGAACCAGCTTGTCAAGATCGCTAAGCAGCATGGCTTTGAGGGGAACATTGTTTTCACGGGCCCAATATACGATTTCAGGGAGAAGATGAGTGCCTACGCTTCCTGCGACGTCTTCGTGCTTCCCTCAGGCTACGAGGGCACCAGCCAAGCTATTTTCGAGGCGATGGCCCAGGGGAAACCGATAGTGTCTACTAGGAGGGGAGGCATACCGTTCCAGGTTGAGGACGGTGTGGAAGGGCTTCTCGTAGATTATGGTGACGAGCAGGGTCTCGCCCATTCGATCCTAAGATTGTTGAAGGAGGAGGAGACAGCTAGGGAGATGGGTCGGAGGGCTAGGAGGAAGGTTGAGGGCTTCACATACCCTGTGCTGGCTAAACAGGTTGAAGAAATATACTTTCAACTGAGGTCAGCACGGGGAGCAGCCTGAGAACCTACCATCCTCCGAGGAGAAGCATCATGATGAGCGCTAGGACGCCTATGAGCGCTTCAGACAGTAGGATGAGCAGGACTAGCCTCCTCTCGGAAGTTGGGGCAACCTTCATGAAGGCATGCGAGAACGCAGCGTAGCCCGGAGGGCTTAGAACACCAGCCTCGTTCACCCTAGTGTCCCCGTATATGCGTCTCTGCGCGAAAGGCTTCCCGTGCTGCATCTTCAACACGAAGTCGAACACTGCGGGAATCATCAGGGAGACGGCTAGGAACTCCTCCCCGCCTAGAACGGCTGCTGAAGCTATGATCGCTCCGAACATCAGGGTTCCAGAGTCCCCGGGGAAAACCTTAGCCGGGTACCAGTTATACCTTAGGAAGGCCAGTAGTGCTCCAAGCGAGGCTAGGGATATGAAGGCGGCGCTCCACTCGCCGCGTGTGAGCGACACTATGCTGAGGAAGCAGCAGGCGACCGCTGCGAAACCGGCTTCCAGACCGTTGAAACCAGCCAGCATGTTCGTAAGGTTTGAAGCAACGTTGACGGCCATGATTATCGCGAGCATGTAGTAGAAGGCCCCGAGTTCCATACTCCCAACGAGCGGGAGCCTTATGCTGCCAGCCCCAGCGTAGCATAGTGCTAGCGGCAGGCCTGCGAGCATCATGAGAAGAACCTTATTCCTCTGCCTTAACGTGAACATGTCGTCTAGAAACCCTACAAGCCCTGCTGAGACTATTGTTAAGCATGCTCCAACGCCAGGCCTGTCTAGAAAGCCTGCGAGGAACATTAGGAGGAAGGAGAGGGAGAGGGCTAGGAGTATTATCAGGCCCCCTGACTCGGCGCACTCAACCTTAACAGGCTTATGCACGTCAACACCAGTCCAACCCCTGCTCTTCAACAGTTTTATTCCGAGCGGCATTAGGAAGTATGTTAGCAGGAAGGACAGGGAGGCCCATGTTAAGGCAAGCATGAAAGTCATGGGGCCACCGCCTTCCTCTCCGATAGTGTCTCAGCAAGACGCCAGAAGCCCCGGGCCCCTAAGACCACGACGGCAAAACCGGCGGCGAAGGACAGGAAGACACACGGTATTACGCCTAAGTTTTTAGTCAACCCGTACGTTAGAAGGAATGCTAATACGATCGCCAGATAGATAATTATCAGCATGATTATTAGCAGCAGGTGTTTCTGCAAACGTTTCCCCGTATCGCTCATTAGTGCTCAGCCCGCCTTTCACAAAGGTTTCTGGAACTCGGCAGCCCCTGAGGAAACGTAAGTGTCAACTCTTTCGAAGTCGCTCACCGTCCCTATGTCAGCCCAATAAGCCTCCTCGTAGAACGAGTTTAAAACTTTGCCCTCGCTTATCAGCCTTGGGAAAACATCAGTCTCCAGGCTGGACACTTTCCCCTCAGGTATGTACTGAAATATTTCCTTTTCAAAAACATAGATACCGGCGTTAACCATGAAAGACATTACTGGTTTCTCCCTGAACGCTGTTATCCGCGAATCCTGGCCTACCTCAACAAGGCCGTAGGGAAGCTTGAGCTCGAAGGTTTTCAGAGCTATCGTGCCAATCCCACCCCTATGCTTGTGGAATTCTACAAGTCTACTGACGTTTAGGGAGGTAACTATGTCCCCGTTCATAGCGAGAAAGGTATCGGGTATCAAGCGCTCAGCCGTCTTCAACTGCCCGGCTGTTCCCAGCGGAACATCGGACTCGGCGAACTCGATCTCCACGCCGAGGCCCCCCTTACTCCTGTTCAAATAGTCTATGATATAGCCCTTCAAATAGGCCACGCAGACTACGAATTCCCTGAACCCGTGGGACCTCAAGTATTCTATCGTCCTCTCTATCAGAGGCTTCCCTCCGATAGGAAGGAGAGGCTTGGGAACCAGGTATGTTAGGGGCCTCATCCTTGTTCCAAGCCCACCTGCAAGTATAACAGCCTTCATCAACACATGTAGAGCAATGTATAGTATTTAAGTTTTGGAAAAGCTTATCTAATTGAACGTTGCGAGATAGCCCTGTTGAAAGTCCTTGGTTTACCATCCGGCGAGATAACTGAGCAGGTTAAGAGGGGGAAAGTGACGATATGCATAGTTGGCCTAGGGTATGTTGGCCTACCTCTTGCAACACTGTTCGCCCTCGAGGGTGCTAAAGTCATAGGGTGCGACAAGAGGGCTGAGATCGTTAGGAGAGTCATGTCGGGCGAGAGCCCTGTTCAGGAGCACGACATCTCCAGCATACTTAGTAAAGGAGCGGAGATGCTTAAGGTTAACTGCCCAAACTGCGGGGTGAAGCTGATAAGGTATTCTGAGCAGGTTTTCTGCCCGGCTTGCGGAAGGGGGGCTGAGGTCAGCGAGGGCAAGGTGCGCCTGCTAGTAGGTATTTCAAGCGCGTACTCGGAGCTCTCATCCCAGAGGACACCCATCTCCGAGGCTCTGAAGACTGCCCTGGAGAGCGGCAGGCTCACAGCGACAACCGACACCGTTGAAGCAGTGAGAAAGTCCGATGTTATAATGGTTTGCGTTGGAACACCTTTGGGGGAAGACTTCAGGCCGAACTATAACGACCTGGTTGCTGCCTGCTCTGAAGTGGGCAGGGGACTGGAGGAAGGAGACCTTGTCATATTGAAGAGCACGGTCTCACCCGGGACGACGGAGAGCATAGTTGGGCCCATGCTCGAGAAGGAGTCGCGTCTAAAACTCAGCGTGGACTTCGGCTTAGCGAACTCGCCTGAACGCATAAAGGAGGGCTACGCGCTGTTCGAGTTCAGAACAGTCCCGAGAAACGTTGCAGGCGTAGACAGGGCCAGCGGGGAGGCTGCGGCAGCAGTATTCAGAGTTTTCCCGGCTGAGGTCTATGTTTTCGACAGTCCTAGGGTGACTGAGGCAGCTAAGCTTTTCGAAAACATCTATAGGGATGTGAACATAGCGCTTGCGAACGAGCTGGCATTGGTCTGTGAAGCGCTGCAGCTGGACGTGATGAAAGTGATAGAGGCTGCTAGGACTGATCCTAAGACGAATCTTCTGCTGCCTGGACCAGGCGTAGGGGGGTATTGTCTGCCCAAGGATCCATACTATCTTGCGACGCCCGCTAGGGACGCTGGCTTCGAGCCGAGGCTAATACTGTTGTCGAGAAGCATAAACGACAGCATGCCCCTCCATGTTTTAACGCACGTTAGGGATGCGTTCATGGAGATGGGTGAGGAGATTAGGGGTAAGCTGGTTGCAGTCCTAGGCCTAGCGTTCAAGGGTAACTCAAGCGACTTGAGGAACACTCCTATGAAGACTGTTTTGAAAGGCTTAAGAGAGATGGAGGCCAGGGTTAGGGCTCAAGACCCGTATGTCGACTTCGAGGAAGCTGGGAAAACCTTCTCCGGGCTCAACATAACATTTACAAGAAGCATTGCAGAGTGCATTGGAGGTGCTTCCTGCCTGATAGTGGGGGCTGACCACTTGGACTACTGTAGGCTGAACCCCTCAGAGATCGCGAGCGCTATGACTAGGCCGGCTGCGGTGGTTGATGCGAGACGCATATTCGACCCTGAGTCGATAATGAGGGAAGGCCTGATCTACAGGGGGGTTGGCTACGGCTCGGGAAAGCATTTGGAAAGCGGTTTTAGCCGAGTGAGGTAAAATTTATGGTTTTCACTGTTCTCCACTATCTGGCAGTCGCACCCTTGCAGTTCAAGTTTAAGAATAGGGTTGACCCCTTTGCACTAGCCCTCTCCACAATCCTGATCGACATTGAGCCTCTCACAGGCTTCTTCACCGGCAATTACCACTGGCTGCTCCACAGCTTCACTGGGGCAGGCCTCTTCTCCGTGCTGCTCGCCTTCGCCATATTCTTCCTGGAGAAGAGGAATTCATTCGCCGCACGTCTATTCTACAGGCTTCTCCGCCTTGAAAGGAGAAGGCACGGGTTTGGAAGCATATTGCTGACCAGCGTGTTCGGAGGAGTGTCGCATGTCTTCATCGACGCTTTCACGCATCGAAGCTTCCCCTACGTCTTATTCCCGTTTAAGGCTTCGGAGAACCCTTTCTGGAGAGGGTTCGAAATTGGACACTTGGTTCAGGCAATAGCCGTATTATTGTCACTTTGCTCAGTTTACCTGTGGGTTAGAAGCATTCGTGAACTACCCCACCCTGAAGGATGAGGGCTTCCTGCTTCTGCGACCAGACTCGGTCCCCACGCACCCGCAGCGGAGGCCTCTGCGAATGAGGCTGTTTCAGCAGGATCAGTGTGGAAGATGGGTTACGGAGGTCTTGGTCCCCACAGGCGTGACTTCCCCATGCGTAGCAAAACAGAGAATAGGTATCAAGCCATATGAGATTTTCGGCTCTCATCCCCCGCCTAAACGCTGAGGACTTCCCGCCGATAAAGGTTAAACACAGTTAAGTTTTTATTTTTCCGTTGAAGCCTTTCTAACATGCATGCTCTGATCAGCCTTCCTCCTGAGGAGCTTAAGGAGAGCCTTGTTAAGGGAGATGTTACCGTGGCGGTGGTTGGGCTGGGCAGGATAGGCCTGCCTACCGCGGTCTCCTTCGCAGAGAGTGGAGCCAAAGTAATAGGTATTGACATAGACCCCGTGGTGGTGTCTGAGGCAGAGAAGGGCAGGTCGAAGTTCATAGACGAGCCTGGTTTAAACGAGCTTCTAAGCAGGATGGTGGAGAGTGGAAAGCTTACTGTAACAACCGGGGTTGAGAGCGTTGAGAAGGCTGACATGGTTATAGTGGCCGTTCCGACTCCGGTCAACGAGGAGAAGGTTCCTGACTACTCCTATATTAACGCCGCCTGCACCGATATCTCTAACCATCTTAAGGAGGGAAGCCTGGTTGTTGTCGAGAGCACCGTGGGGCCTGGGTACGTGGAGAGAGTCATAGTCCCGCTGCTTGAAAAAGGCTCCGGATTGAAGGCTGGGAAGGATTTCGGGGTTGCAAGCTGCCCTGAGAGAGCCAACCCTGGGGCGATACTGAGAGATATGAGGAGCGTCCCACGGATCGTCGGCGGCATAGACTCCAGAAGCCTGGAGGCAGCAGCAGCGATATACGAGAAGGTATTCGGGGTGAAGGTGGTTAGGGTAAGCTCGCCCAAAGCGGCTAACGCTGCTAAGCTGATGGAGAACATTTTCAGAGATGTCAACATAGCGCTTGCGAACGAGTTCGCCCTGCTTTTCGAAAGGCTGGGCATAGATACCGATGAGGTGATTAAAGCATGCTCAACAAAGTATAATTTCGTACCCCACTTCCCAGGGGCTGGTGTTGGAGGACCATGCCTGCCTTCAAACTCCTACTACCTTATATCGGAGAGCATTCGAGTTGGCAACATACCCTACCTCGTAAGAATGGCTAGGGAGATTAACGACAGGATGCCGGAGCACGTCGTAGCACTCGTAATGGAGGCGATGAACGAGGCCGGCAAAGTGGTGAAGGGAAGCAGGATAACCATACTGGGTTTAAGCTATAAGCCGAACATAAGGGACCTGCAGCTCTCACCCATGGAGAAGGTCTGCGCCAAGCTTAAGGACATGGGGGCTGGGCTCAAGCTCTTCGACCCGTACTACGGGGGGGAGATGGTCTTCGGAAACATGGTGGAAGCCAGCCTGGAGAAAGCTGTTAGCGGCTCAGACTGCATACTTGTAGGCACAGCACACAAGGAGATAAGGAGCCTCGACGTAAAGATGCTGGCTAGGCTGAGCAACATGCCGGCCGCCATAGTTGACACAAGCCAAGCCATAAACCCGGATGAGGCTAGGAGAGCAGGACTAGTATACAGGGGAGTAGGTAGAGTCTAAAAAGACCTACCTCGGAAGTATCTACTTGCTCCTGTTCTTTCTGCGGAGGGCTAGATACGTAATTGCTAAGAGAGCCGTGCTCGTGACAACCTCGGGGGTTACAGGGAACTCGGGAACCGACGGATATACGGCGGCGGATGCAGCTGCTAAGAAAGCGGACAGCAGTAGGCACGACACTATGAACAGCGACGTCAGAACCCTTATACGATGAATTTCCATAGGATGAGGGTATAGGGATCTACATTTAAGGCTTATTGCAATAGTAATCCATGCATGGATTTGAAATACATTTGCGCGCCTTAACGGTTTAACCCGATGACATTCTGCTTAAAATCTTTTGCAAAAGCTTCTCGCACTGCTCTCTGAAGTAGGTGTTCGAGGAGTTCATACCCCTCATCAGAGCCATCTGTATCGTGGCCAGCTCCTCCTCTGACAGCATTATGGCGGCGCCCTGGCTCTCCATCGCTAACTCTGCCATTTTGCTCGACAGTTATCAACGAAATTGCTTATAAATTTTGTTTTGTAAAAAAGTAAACAGACTAGTTGCGAAGGGGCCCCTGAACCATAATTTCCCATGGAGGGAATGCATGTCAAGCCGTTTATTTAAGAATTATGCAAATAGCAATCTATTCATGGATTTATAGTAAATTTAAGCATGTAAAATACCCGGTACTTGCACCGAGTCGAAAATAAAGTGGGCTAACCTAAAGCTTCCGCCTGCGTCTTACCGCGATCCAAGCGACAAGGCCCAAGGCCACTATAGCCTCAGGGGTGAGTGGAAACTCGGGGACACCCGTTGGAGGGTTCCAGCAGAAAGTTATGTGCGAAAGCCCGTAAGGTTTCCCGGTTTGCGGATTGGTTGGAGCATATAACTTGGTGTCACTACTCTGGGGTGGACTGTATTCAAAAACGTTTGCACATGTTCCTCCTTTAACGATCACAGCGCTGATCGGCGAGCTCGCAGTCCAGTCGAAATACCTCCAATCATCTCCGTCGTAATAGACTGTTATTGTAATAGTGTTTCCACCATGCGTTATGGTCCATGTATCTGGCCAAGTTTGTCCAGCTGCAGGTTCAAATTTATAACTGTAGACAAACCCATCAGTATAACTGCTCTCCCACTCCTGAGACCAAGGGCATTGTTCCCATAGCGTGCGTGCAGCTATTATGGTTGTCACGCTCACTAGTACGAGCGCTAACGCAGCTGTTTTTAGTTTGGAGTTTATTCCCATCCCGCATAGAGGAAAGAGCGCGCGCCATTATAAACATTATTTATTTGCAATACATAAATTGATTTCAAATGCATGCTCTGAATGCCGCATGCTTTTTTCCAAAAAATGTTTTCAAAGAAAGTGTTTATGTGAAGCGTTTTATTTAGAAAACATCTCGACGAAGCGCAACGTGGCTTTCTCCCAGCTGAACTCTGATAAAACTCTTTCACGAGCCTTTTCGCCGAGCCTTCTTGCAAGCGCCTTGTCCTTCAGGAGGAGGCTTAACTCTTCCCTGAGAGCGTTAACATCGTCCTGGGGCACGAGGATCCCGGTTTCCCCATCTATGACGGCCTCAGGTATTCCTCCCGTCCGTGTTCCTACGCTGGGCTTTGCGAAGAAGCCTGCCTCAAGGAAGACCATGCCGAAGCCCTCCATGTCCGTTGATGTCTGCCTGGAGGGCATTGCGAAGACGCTGCATTCAGCATACTTTGAGTACAAAGCCTTGCCTCTTAAGGCTCCTGTGAACACGACCCTGTTCTCCAGCTTGAGCTCTTTCGCTAGTTCTTTAAGGCTGCTCAGGAAGGGGCCGTCTCCAACCATCACGAGTTTAGCGGTAGGATGATCCTTCAACAGCATTGCGAAAGCCTTTAGCAGCAGGTCTGGGCCCTTCCTCCTAACCATCCGGCCGACGAAAAGTATTGTTTCACCCTCACCCTGCTTAGACAAGTCGCCTACGTGATGCTTAAGCTCTTCAACATCCACCCCAGGGTATAGAATCCTGGCCTTCCCCCTTAGCGCTCCGGGTATGAGGCTCAGCGTCGACCTGGAGTTCACCCCTATCTTCTGTGCGAGAAGGAGGGAGAGGAGCAGGGGTAGGAAGTATGCTGGGTTTGGGCGTGAAGCAAGGTAGTCCTTTCCGAAAAGCGAGACGCCGGCTTTACAGCCCTTATGCAGGCCGTAGATCAGGAATAGGTTTCCTATGATCAGGTTGATGCCGCTGAAAACATGGACCACGTCAGGCCTTCTCCCCCCGATGCTTCTTAAAACAGTTGTGAAGATTTTAAAGGTGTCTTTAAACAAGTATTTGAACCTTAGGACGCGCGCCCCATGGACCTGTTCAACGATCATCCTTCTTCCAGTCTTCTCGAAGTATGTGCGCCACTCCTCCGGCTCAACCAGGTGTACCAGCGTAACCTCGTGCCCGAGCCTAACAAGGTTCTTAACATAGTTCTCGACGCGGGTCTGGATGCCGCCGATGCTCGGCGGGAAGTCGAAGGTAACGAGGAGGAGCCTCAAGCCCCTGCACCGTGAAGAGTCTTAGAGAAACCATGCTGCCAGGCTTCCTGCAAAGGGCTCCGGTGTTTAGAGCAGCCCACAGCTCTGACCTCCTCAGAGATCCGTGTAGTCAAGCACTACGGGGAGCCCGGGTAGGGCCGGTATTCTAGTTAGGCTGCTCGCCATTCTCCAAGCGTCTATGCTCCACTTGCGATGTGCAGGCGTTTCCGAACCCTTATCTTTTATTGAGAAGGCTTTTGCAAGCATTGGTGAGGATGCTATGAGTGATGAGACTATTCCGCCTACGAGGCCCAGCGGATTCAGAAAGACTGTTGCTAAAAGCCCGGTCAGCAAGCCTACTGCGACGATGGCTGCTGAGGCGGTTAGCATTGTTGCCCTCGACCTCGTGCTCAACGGGTACTCGACGAAGAGGACCCTGCCCCCGGATGCGTCTAGGAGAACCCTGTACGGCTTAGCCTTGTAGGCGTACTCCATTAGCCAGAACGGGTAGTGGACCAGTCCAAGATAGTTGACTTCAACGTTCTCAAGCCTCTTCGAGCCTCCGCAGCTCCTGCTAGCCTCAGCCATAGCCTGACCAGATATTAACCGGTATGCGGCGTTGTAGGCTTCCTCGTAGCTCAAGGTAGGCATGTAGAACCTGCTCCTCTGGGCTTGACTCGGGTTGAAGAAGCTTCTCCCTCTCACTGAGAACGAGAGTTCCTTGGCATGGTTGTCGAGCCAGGTGCCTGTGTACGCTGCCAGAATAGGCGTGTTCCGGGTCTCAAGGTAGCTGGCCTGCCTGCCGCCGTAGGAGCAGGAGGAGTATGCCTTGCAGCTGAAAACATGATAGGGAACGTTATAGAGCTCAGCTTTGCGAAGATTAGCCTCAGCGTTGAAATCATCAGGGACGCCGTACCTCCTGGTTATGAACTGCATTGCTTTACGCCAGGCTGACGGGCTCTCCACGTAGGCTGGAAACATGTAGTATGTCCAGGTCTTCCCGGTTGAAAGCTCGAAGGTGTGACCGCAGTAGGGGCAGACGATTATTGAGGCTGATTGCGGCGCGTTTATAGAAGCGTTGCAGTTTAGGCACGTGACTGTCTTCATGCTCACTTCCACTTCTCCTCCCTAACGTCGCTAACAGCCCTGCTCGCCAGGAGGGCTCCGGCTGCTGAAACAAGTATGAAGCCGAGTACTGGAAACCATTCTCTGAAAGATGATAGGAGGGCCAGTATGAAGGCGCCTGCCGCTACTGACAGGGTGCTTCCGAGTATGTACAGTATTCTCTGGCCTAGGAAGACTGGCTCCGAAACTCTTAGGAATTGAAGGTTGTAGCCTGAGACGCTTGCCCTATACATTCCGCCCTTATACTTGTATACGAGGCTCCACATCGGGGCTAGCAGTATCCAGAGCGAGTTCACCCTGGCCTCGCAGGAATAGTAGTAGAAGCCGTCTAAGCCGTTGGAGGAGCGTGTGCTTTCCCTCAGCTCGTCCTCAACCATGTCCTTAAGCTCGTCCTCAGCCTCCTCAGGGAGAAGCTCAGCGTTTAAAACCTGGAGCCCAACGTTACTCCAGTCTATCGCAGCTAGGGGTTGAGGGTCTTTAGCGGACTTCGCCTGGCTCAAAAGCTCCTCCAAGCCGTACTCTGCAGCCTCCCTCCTCGCCGTGAAGGCGAGCCTCATCGAAGTGTTGAAAGACCCTTTCTTCGTCACGGTCCTGGTGACGTATGATTTACCCCTTTTCTCAGTAACCCTCCGGAAGCCGGACCACTCGACGAAGGCGGAAACATCCCCCATGAGAATCGGCACGTAGAAGCCCTGAGCTTCGACAAGCTCAATGTCGCCGTAGACCCTGCTCATATCCGGGTCGCTCCTCATCCTGCTCCAGAAGGCGTTCACCACCTCGTCCCTTGCTCGAGTCGGCAGTATGAATACTTCAAACCTCCCTGTGGAGAACCAGTTTACCGTCCCACAGTATTCGCACACGCACACTATTGTCTCAGGAGTGTAATTCAAGGGCGCACCGCAGTTTGAGCATTTGAAGACCTTTTCAGATATGGTTGACTCTGTCAACGCCTACCAATCCTTGAAACTAATACCCCGACCACGACGATTATTATGAGGGATATGCTCAGGTTCAGTGGCAAGTTCCCGGTGAGAAGCGTTAGGAAGAGTGAGAAACCAATGCAGCACATTACTAGTCCCCAAATAAGGTAGTACTCGAAGTCGGCAGCGTGAATTGAGAAGAAAACCGTGTAGAACCCAAGCGTGATGAGCGGCAGTGAAACTAGAATAAGCGGTTCACCGTAGCCTGTTGAAAACAGTATCCCGTCTATGCCTATTGAGACAAGTAAGACGGCCAGCGCGTAGCCCCCATACCCGACTTTTCTACTCATAGCATAAGCCTCCTGAACCATGGGACAAACTTTGAATATATATAACTTTAGCCTATCCTACATGCCAGTTCAGTTCCACCTGCTGATCACCGAGTCTACCTGGCTTAATGCCAAACTATTGGAGCTTTGCACCGCAATTAAGGCAGAACTTTGAGCCCTCAGGCGCCGTGGACCCGCATTTCGGACAGTTAACACTCTGAGGCTGCAACTGAGCCCCGCAGTTCATGCAGAACTTTGCACCAGCAGGGTTCTGTGTTCCGCATTTCGGACAATTCACCGTGGCCTGCATGGATGCACCGCAGCTCATACAGAATTTAGCTGTGCTCGGGTTCTGCGTCCCGCATTTCGGGCATGCTACTGTTCCTGCTGGAGGCGCGGCAGGTGGCTGCGCCGGCGGTGGCGGGGGTGCTTGGATGGCTGCGCCGCAGGAGGGGCAGAACTTGCTTGTAGAGGGTACTTGTGCTTTGCAGCTTGGACATATGACCATTGGTGCTGCGGCAGCCTGCTGCATTAGCTGGGGCACCAGAACTATTCCTGTTCCAGCAGCCGCCCCGGGCGACTTGCTTAGGGACTCGGCGACGCTCTTAGTCGTGTCCATCGCCATGACTTGTGTCGCAGCGCCGCCGGTCTGCTTTATCCAGAACAGCCTGTCCCTGTACTCCGGCGTGGTGTCGACGCCCTCAAACTTGAGGTCTATGACGTCTACGCCGACACGCTTAAACTCCTCGTCTATCGTTGCCTTAACCTTGAACGAAACCTCTTCAAGCTTTGTGAAGACCGTTACAAGGTCGTATTTCGAGAGCTGCGTTATCAGCCTCTCGTTCATGAAGCCCCGTAGGAAGCTGTTTACGGATTCGGTGGTGTAGGCGCTCTGCCCTCCCACGACCTCCATCACGAACGTCTTTGGGTCTCCAACTTTGAACCAGAATGCCCCGTAGAACTTCAGGGGTGCGAGCTCAACCGTCTGCCCGCTGGCTCCGAACAATCCTTTAAACTGCTTCGTGGAGACGAATATGACTGTGGCTTTGAAAGGCGTGGTTTCGAAGCCAGCTACCCTTGTTAAGACGCCTGTGAGCAGCGGTAGGTTCATCGTTGTTAAAGTATGTCTGCCAGGCCCGAAGACATCGTAAGCCTTGCCGTCCCTGAAGAATATTGCAGCCTCATACTCGTGGACGATCAGCTGAGCACCCCAGGTTATCTCCTCCTTCGGGTATCTCCAGACGATGTCTTCAGCGGAAGCCCCTACCCACTCTATTATCTGAGGCATCTTCAAACACCTCGCTTAAGAGAAACTATCTCGCCCTCTCTTGAGGCGAAGGCTGATTCAAGCTCCTCCGCTTTAGCCTCAAGCTGTTTCAAAAGGCTTGGAAGAACATCTAGGCTCCCGGCGCTTGCAGCGTTCTCCGCCTCCTCCGCTATTTTCGAGACCTCTTCACACGTTCCTATAAGCCTGTAGTCGTAGTCAATCAGCTTGTCGAGCTCAGCCTCGCGAACCTTAACCAGGTCGAAGAAGCCCGAGTAGCCGTAGTCCGCATGCTCAATCTTGTTTATGACTCTGTCCAGGACGGCGGAAACCCTGTTAAGACTCGTAAACATGCTAACCGCGTCAGATTCAGCCGCCTCCCTTACGACGGTTTTCAGATGGGACCTGGCTGCCTCAAGCTTTTCAACCATGAAATCCCTTAGAAGCTTGTCCGCTTCCCTCCTAACCTCCTTCTGCTTATACCCCCTGTAGCCGGGGATGTAGGAGGCTATCTTCTCAGCCAGTCCCCTCTTCTCCTCATACTCCTTTATGGACTCACTCATGAAGAGATGCGATTCATAACTAGCTTAAAAACATTACTTATAGAAGAATTTAAAAACACTTTCTTATAAATGGAGCGCTACAGGCCTGCCTTCTTTAAGCGACCTGTGTACCGCCAGCGCAACCTCTAAAGCAGCCCTCGCATCCTCAGCTGAAACCAGCGGCTTCTCCACCCCCTTCACGCAGTTGATGAAATGGCTAATCTCGTCCCTGAGATATCCTCTAACCTGCCCGTGAACAACCGGCTGGTAGTAGGACAGGTTTTCCGGACCCTTCTCACCCCAGAACAGGAAGCTGTCGCTGGGCTGGCTTATCCAGA
>Ga0315298_1000362_pt1 | contig 88801 bp, 78 predicted proteins | sample WHS_1_MG_FD_203077 | JGI IMG/M metagenome (GOLD analysis project Ga0315298, IMG submission 203077) | Extremophilic microbial mat communities from Washburn Hot Springs, YNP, Wyoming, USA - WHS_1_MG | ecosystem: Environmental > Aquatic > Thermal springs > Hot (42-90C) | place: USA: Wyoming...
GGCGCGACGTACGCGCGCCTTGTCCGGCAGGAGCGAGAGCAGACTGCCCAACGACCGGCGCGCCCGGTGGGCGGTGTAGTTTTCCAGATGGTTGCCGAGCAACATGATGAACGCCACCTCGCCGGCCGCGAGAAATTCGCCGATGGACGCCGCCGCCACGACCGCGATGCCCACCAGCACGTCCGCATCGAGCCGACGTTCCCACAACGCCTTGCCGGCCCGGAATAGAATTGGATACGCAGCGATGACGGTTGCGGCAATCACCAGCGCGGTCAGCCCGGCCAGCCAGCCGGTCAGCAGCAACACACCGACCCCGGCAGTCTTGAACCATTCGAGCCGGTCGGTGTTCTCCGTGGGCAACCGGGCTTTGTAGCCGGCCGCGTGCACCGCCCGGAGGAGGTCGTGTTCGCGGGTGGAATCGTCCAGCTTGATTTTGGCGATGCGCAACGCGGCGTTGACGGACGCCGCGCGCACGCCCGGCACGCCGCGCAATGCCTGTTCGACATTCCGGGCGCACCCGGCGCAGGTCATCCCGTCGATCTGGAGCGTGACCGTTTTCATCTCATGATGCCCACACGCCGGGGATTTTTGATTGGCAATGCCGGCAGCGGCCGTTGACGAGGTCGAACCGGGAAATGGCGTAGATGTCGCGCACGATGACCGGCTTCTTGCAGCCGGGACAGAACGTCGTCTCGGCGTCGGGAATGTCGCGGATGTTGCCGATATAGACGTACCGGAGGCCCGCCCGGCGGGCGATGTCGCGGGCCTGCACGAGCGTTGCGGCGGGCGTCGGCGGCAGGTGGGTGAGTTTGTGTTGGGGATGGAACCGGGAGAAATGCAGCGGCACATCGGGGCCGGCTTCGTTCACCAGCCAATCACACATCCGGGCGATGTTCCCCATGTCGTCGGTGTAGGTCGGCACGACGAGGTTGATGACCTCGAACCAGATGCCGAGGTCGCGCAGTGTTTTGATCGTGTTGAGGATCACGCCGAGGTGGGCGGCGTTCAATCGCCGGTAAACCGCCGCGTCATAGCCTTTCAAGTCGAGGTGGGCGGCGTCGAGGTACCGGGCGAGGTCGCGCAACGCCGGTTCCTGAATCGAGCCGCTGGTGACCAGCACGTTCTTGATGCCGGCCGCGCGCGCGAGTTTGCAGGTGTCGAAGGTGTATTCGTAAAAGGCAATCGGCTCTGAATACGTGTAGGCAATGGATTGGCTGCCGGTCACCGCGGCGAGGGCGACGAGGTCCTCCGGGAACGCGCTGGCCCGCGCCAGGTCGGCTTGCGTGAGTGGGCCGACCGGCGGGCGCAACCGCAACTCCGGCCCGCGCGGGTCTTTGGTCTGTTCGGGCGTGCGCTGGGAGATGTCCCAGTTCTGGCAGTTCAGGCACCGCAACACGCAGCCGGCCGTCGCGAGCGAGAACGACCGCGTGCCCGGCAGGAAATGAAACAGCGGCTTCTTCTCAATCGGGTCCACGTGCAGCGCGCACGGGTTGCCATACGCCAACGTGTACAGGGTGCCGTCTTTGTTGACCCGGTTGCGGCAATGACCGCGGTCGTCCGGTTCGAGCAGGCAGTTGTTGGGACACAGATTGCACTGCACGTTGCGGCCGACCTTCAGATAATGGTACGCCTCCTTGGCCCAGCCGCGTTTCCGCCAAAGTTCCCACAACTCGCCCGTCGGCGCGTCGCCCTTGAACACGCCGCTCACGCTCATTTCGCGGGCTGACCGGATCATCTGCCACGCGACCGCGCCGAGCACGCCCAGCCCGGCCGCCCCGGCCAGTCCGTACTGAATCGCCTCCCGGCGGGTCAATCCTTTGGGCGGCTGCTCCGGGTCTTCCCGCGATGTGTCGTGAGGCATCATCTGGCGGAGGGGCGCGCTTCCGCGCGTCCGTTTGCCGAGTTGCGGCCACGCCGAAGCGCGGCCCGCCGTCCTACCGGTGTTTGTGTTTCTTGAACCATCGCAGCCACGCAAAATACGACGCGGTTGCCGCGTGCGCAACTGCCAGCACCAGCAACGGCCCATGCAACAGCCGGTGCCAGAACTTCGCCGTGTTGGCGTGCATCCACCGGTCGCACCCGTACTCGCCCGACATCGCAAACCCGGTCACCAGATACGCCGCCAGCAACGCCAGCAGACACCACCCGGCCACCCGCAGCGTCTTGATAAAAATGTAATTCCGCGTCCGCCTCATCGTCGCCACCACAACACCACCCCGGCCACCGCATTCAGCCCGGCCGTGATCCAACACGTCCCGGCCACGCCCACCAGCGGCACCAGCACCGTGCTCGTCAACAACGCCCCGACGCACGCCCCGACAAAATCTGCCGTGTACAACCGGGAAGCCGTCACGGCCGGTTCGGCCGCCGTCAGCCGGCAGGCCACAGGAAACTCCATTCCGACCAACCCGGCAAGCACGAACGTCACCGGCCCGATCAACCACCCCACCGCGATCAACCCCGGCAACACCGCCGCCAGCCCGGCAATGCTGAAGGCGAGCACGACTAACCCCCTCACCCTAATCCTCTCCCCCAAAATCGGGGGAGAGGAGATCCCCTCTCCCTTCCCCGAAGGGAGAGGGTCAGGGTGAGGGTTGCGCCGGTTCGCCCCCCACGCGCCCACGGCCAGCCCGGCCATGAACACCGTCACCAACACCCCGAGTTGCCGGTAGGCCGACCCGTACACGATCTGAAACGCCAGCACCAACACGATCTCCAGCGCCGCCGCCGCAAACCCGCCGGCCCACACCACCCACGCCGGCCCGCGTTGCCGCGCCAGGTACACCAGCAGCGCCAGCCCCACCGCCACCGCGACCGGCGCACACTGCACCGGGAACATCGCCAGCCAGTGCCGCAACTTCGCCAAGTACAAGACCGGCTGGAAATCCCGATTCACCGCGCCCGGTGTCGCCGCCGCCCGACGCAAATCCGCCAGCCGGTCGGGCGTCAACTGCGCGTCGAGGTAGTTCCGGTTCACCCACCGCGTCGGCACCGGAACCACGAGTTGGCCGGTCAGTTCACCGTCGGACGCGAGAAAGAAGACACGCCCACCGGGAATCAGCAACGTTTGCCGGAACGACTGCCGCGCCGTCGCGTCCGCCGTTGCCAACAACCGCGCCAGTTCGGGGCCGACGTAGTTGGCATAGTGCCCCAGCGGAAACGCCAGCACCCCGCCCGGTGACAGGATGCGTTTCACCTCGGCGAAAAATTCCGCCGTGAAATACCGGTTGAGCTGGAGCGTGGACGGTTCCGGCATGTCCACGATGATGACCTCAAACCGGTCCGTCGTGCGCTGGACGAACCGCCGGCCATCGGCGTTCACCACCCGGATCCGCGGGTCGTGCACCGGCGCGACCTGCAGAATCAACGGGTCAAGCTCCACATAGGTCACCGTCACGCCGGGATATTTCAACAGTTCGCGGGCCGTGCCGGTCACCCCGCCGCCGACCAGCAACACGTGCCGGGCATCCGGTCGCTGCGCCATCGCAAAGTGAACGGTCTCCTCGATCTGCTCGATGTTGTGCGTCGAAAACAGCGGCACGCCGTTCTCGATGAAGTTGCGTTGCCCGGCGGAAGCCGTCACCACCAACCGGCCATATGGCGAGTTGCCGCGAAAGACGACCTGCTGGCCCCGGTACTGGAGCGCGGTGGTCCAGTCGTCCAGCCGCCCGGCAAACGCGAGGCTCACCAGCAGCGCCCCGGCCACGATCAACATCACCCGGGCACCAAACCGCCACGCCAGCAGCACCGCGACCGCAAGACTCAGTGCCGCCGTCACCAGCAGCGCCCCGCAGTGATCCAGCACCAACACCAGTCCGAAGCTGAACACCACCCCCCCGGCAATGCTGCCGATGCTGTCGGCCACGTACACCCAGGCGATCTCACGCCGCTCGGCAAGAATCGCGCACGCCAAAGTCAGCATGAACCCGGACAGCACGCAACACGGCGTCAGCACAACGCCGGTAGTAAGCCACGTCTCCAACGGGCCGACGAGCGCGCCGCGGGTGAACACCGCATCGCGCAACGTCCGCACCGCCACGACCTGCATCACCGGAATGATGCCGGCGCAGACCAACGACCCGGTCAGAAAGTTCACTGGATGGCGGAGCCGGTGCGCCGCGCGACCGAGCCACGTGCCGAGGCCGGTCAGGAGCAGCCAGTTGCCGAGGACGATGCCGAGGACGAGTTCGTTGCCGGCAAACGCGCCGAGCAATTCGCGCAGCAACACCAACTGCGTCACCACCGCCGTGACGCCCAACGCGCCGACCGCCGCGAGGATCCACCGCCGTTCGCCCATCCCATCCACGCCCGGCATCTTACTCCGAAGATGAAATCAGGCTCAAGTTCGGTAACAAACCGTAGAACCCGTCCGGAAACCTCGTTTCTGAATGGTGTCATTCTGAGCGAAGCGAAGAATCTCTGCGGTTTTCGGCAAATGGCGGAACGACAGAGACCCTTCGCGTCGCTCAGGGTGACAGCCTGTGGCGTGGAGGAAGTACCAAGGAATGCCCGCTTCACAAAGCCGCCGCTACACCGGCATGGCCGGCGCGCCGGGCTGGGAATGGAGTTCGTCGAGGAAGGCGAGCAGGTTCTTGCGCTTGGTCATTCGCCTTCCTTGAAGGCTTCGACGTGGTAGATGGAAACGCGCGTGCCGGGTTTGCGCCAGTCACCGGCGGCGCAACCGGCTTTTTCGGCGAGCGTGTCGAGAAACATCACCTTGTCCGGGAGCTGTTCCCAGACCTGCGGCAGGTACGTGGCGCTCCGGTTGCCGATTTGCAGGATCACGCCGTCCCGGTGGGGCTGGAGTTTCGCCAGCAACTCGTCCGGCGACTGGAACGCCAACGGCTTCGGCTCGGTGAGCACGCTGATTTCAATTTCGATGTCGGCCAGCTCGTTCGTGGCGACCGGCGGGAACCGCCCATCACGGAGCGCGGCGTTGATCGTGTTGGCGATGACCGCCTGCCAGAGCGGGCCTTGCGCCTGGAGGTTGCCGATGCAGCCGCGGAGTTGGCCGTGTTTGGTCAACGTCACGAAACACGCGGCCGGCGCGGCGATTTTGGGCGGCACTTTCGCTTCGTCCACACCGGGCACGCGGCCGCTGGTGACCGCCTCCCGCAACGTCACGCGGGCGAGGTCGAGGAGCCACCGGCGTTCGTCGTGGTTGAACTGTTCGTTACCGGGCGCGTAGAACGCGATGGCGGCGTAGCCGACGACGCTGTCCTTGTTGCCGGCCGTGTCGCCACTGTTCCGGTAATCGAGCAACTTCGCCCGCCACCCTTTCATCCGGGCCAGGTGGAGCAGCGTCAGGATCGGACCGGCGCCGCAGGCTTCTTGCATCTGCATCGAGATGATGTTGAGGTTGACGATGGCGTTGATGCACTGGGCGTCGCGCGCCCGGGCGACGTCGTAGGGATGGTAGTGGCTGAGGTCGGAACTGACGATGACCAGCGAGCGGTCATCGAGCCGGTCGGCCAGCGCGCAGGCGGCGGCGGCCGGGTCCACGTCGCCGAACACCACCGGCACGAGTTGGAAATTTTTGAGTGTTTTCTGGAGAAACGGCACCTGGACTTCGCCGGAGTGTTCCCAGGTTTCCGGGTTGGGTTCGTTGGTGGTGGCGGCGGCCCACGGCGGGCGTTGGATGTGCCAGGCGGTCTTGCCGGTGAACGGCGGCCCCAGGGGGCGCGCGATGGGCACGTCGCCGAGCGGGGTCCGGTAGAGGTCGGCCTCGTTGACGTAGGCGCCCTTGAACAAGGCGGTGTGGCTGGGGGCGAGCAGGAACACGGTGCGGAAGTCCCGGCCGCGCAACAGCCGGTAGCCGCTGGCGGCCACGGAGCCAGAGAATTGGTAGCCGGCATGGGGGACGATGAGCGCCTTCAGTTCCGGCACGGATTGCGCCGGGCCGGCCAGCAAGGCGTCGAGCGTCTGCGACAATGCCGCCGGGTCTTTCGGGTAGAACGCGCCGGCCACGGCCGGCGCGCGGACGCGCGGGGGAGGGGTGGGCGGTTTGGGTTGTCCGCAGGCCGTCATTGCTGCCGCCAACAGGAGCAGGTTCATGCGCCACCACCGGTTGATCACAGCGGAAGTATAGCCACACCGGGGCTGTTTCTCCAGCAAAATGGCTTTGCACGGGCAATGGATCCGGCTAGGTTAGGGGTACCGTGCGCAACGTTTGGGGACAAACCGAGTGCCAGAACCTCAAGAACGCCCTGTCCAAGGAATGGCTGGAGACGAACGGGCTGGGCGGGTTTGCGTCGTCCACCATCATCGGGGCGAACACGCGCCGGCAACATGGGCTGTTGGTGGTGGCGCTGCAACCGCCGGGCGACCGGCACGTGTTGCTGGCGAAGTTGGAGGAGAAAATCGAAGCCGACGGCCACGAGGCGCACCTCAGCACGAATCTCTATCCCGGCACGATTTACCCGCACGGGTTCAACATTCAGCAGGAGTTCCGGCTGCGGCCGTGGCCGACGTTCCGGTACGCGACAAGCGAGTTCGACCTCGAAAAGACGGTGACGATGATCCACGGCGAGAACACCGTAGTCGTCGGCTACCGGAACTTGAAGGCGCGCGGCCCGGTGACGTTGTGGGTCCGGCCGCTGCTGGCGTTTCGGCATTATGGCGCGCTGGGGCGGCGGGATGATACCGTGACCATGGCCCTCGAGCGCGGCAACGGCGTCGTCTCGGTGCAGCCGCGTCCGGGGCTGCCCCGGTTGTATTTCCACATCGGCCCGGCCACCGTGACCGCGGTGGGCGATTGGTATTACAACCTGTCGTACCCGACGGAAGAGGGATGGCAGGCCGGTTACCAGGAGGATGTGTTCGCGCCGCTCGAGCTGGCCTTTGCGATCGCCGCCGGTCAAACCGCCTACCTCGTGGCCACGACCGAGCCGAAAACGGCGGTCAAGCCGGAAGAATTGCTGGCGCGCGAACGGGACCGGCGGTTGCGCGACGAACGCGAGGCGGACCCCGACCGGCGGGCCTTGCTGGTGGCCAGCGGCGCGTTTCTCGCGCGCCGGGGCGAGGACGGCTTGACGGTGCTGGCCGGCTACCCGTGGTCCACGGATTGGGGGCGCGACGCGATGATCGCGTTGCCGGGGTTGACGCTGACCGCCGGCCGCCACGACGCGGCGCGGCGGATTCTGCTGACGTACGCCCAGTACTGCAACCAGGGCCTGATTCCCCATGTGTTTCGTGAACGAGACGCGCGCCCGGAGTACCACGAGGCGGATGTCTCGTTGTGGTTCATCGTGGCGGCGTGGCGGTATTGGAAGGCGACCGGCGACAAGGCCACGCTGCAGCAACTGCTGCCGGTCTGTGCCGAGATCCTGAAACATTATCAAGCCGGCACACGCGCCGGCATCCACACCGACGCGGACGGATTGATCCACGCCGGCGCGCCCGGCCTGCCGGTGACGTGGATGAACGCGAACATTGACGGCTACCTCCCGACGCCGCGGCACGGCAAGGCCGTGGAAATCAACGCGCTGTGGTTCAACGCCCTGATGATGATGGCGGAATTCGAGGCGAAAATCGCCCAGAATATCCCGGCCGCCACCGTGTTGCGCAAACGCGCCGACTGGGTGGCCGCCAGTTTCAGCAAGGTGTTCTGGAACCGCGAGGCCGGCTGCCTCTACGATACCGTGCACGGCACCGCGCGCGACGCGTCCATCCGCCCCAACCAGTTGCTGGCCGTCAGCCTGCCGTTCTCCCCGCTGAACCGGGAACAGCAACAAGCGGTCTTCGACGTGGTGACCAAACAGTTGCTGACGCCCTACGGTCTGCGGTCGTTGGCGCGCGACCACGAGAGATACTCCGGCCGCTACACCGGCAGCCGCCTGCAACGCGGCGCCGCCGTGCATCAAGGATTGATCTGGCCGTGGCTCATCGGCCCGTATTGCGACGCCTACGCCCGCCTGCACGGGACCGGCAAAGCGCAGCGCCAGGAGATTGAACGGCTGTTGCGGCCGTTGTTGGACCATTTGGCCGACGCCGGCCTGGGCAGCCTGCCGGAAATCTTCGAAGACGACCCGTCGTACCGTCAGGCCGGTTGTTATGCCCAGGCGTGGAGCGTCGCGGAAGTCCTGCGCGTGTACGATACCTACCTGTAACCGCCGGACTTGACGGCGGGGCGAACTCGGTTGAGTATCCCCCCCATGCAAGGGCAACTATTGGCTGGAAAAACCGGTATTGTGTTTGGCGTCGCCAACAAGCGTTCCATTGCGTGGGCGATCGCTCAGGCATGGCGCGACGCGGGCGCGCGGCTGGCGTTCACCTACCAAGGCGAGCGCCTCAAGGAAAACATCGAGGAATTGGTCGGCACGTTTGGGACGGACACTCCCATCTACCCCTGCGACGTGACCCGGGATGAGGAGATTGACCGGGTTTTCACGCAAGTCGGCCAGGACTTCGGCAGGCTGGACCTGCTGCTGCATTCCGTCGCGTTTGCCCCGAAAGCGGCGCTGGAAGGCGCGTTTCTCAACACGTCCCGGGAAGCCTTCCGCATCGCCCACGACGTCAGCGCCTATTCACTGATTGCGCTGGCCCGGGGCGCGGCGCCGTTGATGACCGACGGCGGGGCGATCATTGCCATGAGCTACTATGGCGCCGTGAAGGTGATTCCCCACTACAACGTCATGGGCGTCGCCAAAGCCGCGCTGGAAGCCTGTGTCCGGTACCTTGCCTACGACCTGGGACCGAAAAAAATCCGCGTCAACGCCATCAGCGCCGGCCCCGTCAACACCCTCGCCGCCCGCGGCATCGCCGGCTTTACCGAGATGCTCAAACATTACCAGGAACACACTCCCCTAAAACGCAACCTGGAGCCTGCTGAACTCGGCTCGGCCGGTGTCTTCCTGGCCAGTGACATGTCCTCCGCCACGACCGGGCAGGTCCTCTACGTGGATTGCGGCTACGAAATCATGGGGATGTAGGGCGGTTGCCCGACTGACATGTTCAATTGGGCCGCGCGCTCGTGGAAACGGGGATTTTCTGGCAGAAAACGTGCTTGAGTGTTCAAGGAAAACCAAGTAGCCTTGACACCGTCGAACATGTAATGGAGACAAGCGCTGGACATGCCCAGGATGAAAATACTGGTAGTGGATCACGATTCATCGTGGCTGACCAAGCTGACCGACGCGCTTCTCGCCGAAGGCCATGAGACGTTTTCCACCACCAACCTGCACGATGCCCTGCTCCTCCTCAACACCCGGACCACTGACCTGTTGGTGGCGGACATCAACCCGCCCGGTGGCGACGGACTCAATTTTCTGGAACAGGTCCGGCAAGTGTACCCGTATGTCCGTGTCATCGTCCTGACCGGCCGACCGTCCATTGCCCAGGCCGTCCAAGCCACAAAACTCGGCGTGGCCGACTATTTGGAAAAACCATCGGCCACGACCAATTGGAACGGCTTCTGGCAGGCCGTTGCTCAGGCCATCGGGGAACAGCGAACCGCCACCTCCGAGCCCCGGTCCGGCCCTCCCAGTCGCAGTCTGCTCGGTGGCAGCGGGCAGGGGTTTTACGGGTTGATCAGCCAGAACCCCCGCATGCAGGACATCTTCGAACTGATCCAAACCATTGCCGATAGCTACGCCAACGTTTTGATCCTCGGCGAGACCGGCACCGGCAAGGAATTGGTGGCCCGTGCCGTCCACGAAGCCAGCAACCGGCATGGCAAACCGTTTGTGACGCTCGACTGCTCCGCGCTCAGCCGGGAACTGCTCGAAAGCGAGCTGTTCGGCCACGAGAAAGGCGCGTTCACCGGCGCGATCGACCGGCACATCGGCCGGTTCGAACGCGCCCACAACGGCACCCTCTTCCTCGACGAGGTCTCCAACATGGACCTCAACATCCAGGCCAAACTGCTCCGCGTGCTGGAAACACGCACGTTCGAGCGGGTCGGCGGCCAGAAATCCATTTCGGTGGACGTGCGGATCGTCGCCGCCAGCAACCGGTCGTTGGAACAATGCGTGGCCGACGGCACGTTCCGCGAAGACCTGTATCACCGGCTCAACGTCGTGCAGATTCAGGTGCCGCCGTTGCGGGAGCGCGGCGACGACATCACCTTGCTCGCCGCGGAGTTCCTGCACCGATTCGCCAAACAGCACGGCAAGGACGTCCGCGGCCTCACCGAGGCCGCCCGGCAGGCGCTCACCGCGTACCGGTGGCCCGGCAACGTCCGCGAATTGGAAAATGTGATTCTGCAGGCCGTTGTCCTGGCCAAATCCTTCGTGCTCGATGTCGGCGACCTACCGCAACGCATCATCGCGGCCGCCGGCGCGCCGGCCGCCCAAACCCTGGCGGGTCAACTCGGCGAACCCGAACGCCAGATCCTCCTCCACACGCTCCGCCAACACGCCGGCAACATCAAACGCGCCGCCGCCGCCCTCGCCATCAGTCGCACGACGCTCTACGCGAAACTGCGGAAGTATCAGATTGATCCCGACGCGATCCGGTAGCGCGCGCCCGAATCACCGCGACCGCGTCCGCGTACACCACCGGCCACTCCGGCCGCAACGCCAGCAGTTGATTCAACGGATGCTGGACCGGCAAGATCGTCCAACCCACCCGGTATTTTTCGCAGACCGCTTCCCAGCCCGGTTGCGCCCGATCGCACCGGTTGAACTCCTCCATGAACGGCCCGCCGTAAAAATCGTTCCGGCCGTCCACGAACACCCGCCGCTCCGGCAACGCCAGCAGCAGGTACCCGCCCCACCCGTAGTCGTTGAACATCTCCCCGCACACCGCCGCCGGATGCGCCCGGAGAAACTTCACCGCCGCCACCGGAAACCGGCTCGGCAAGATGTCCGTCTGCGGAATCAGAGCCAACGCCGCCAGCGCGACGATCCAGCCGCCCGCCCCGGCATCCAGCCGCTCCACGTTCGCCGACCACTGCCGGTAGCGCGGCGCGGTCAACCACGCCCCCAGATGCCCGGCCAGAATCGGCACCGCCACCAACGTGAAAATCGGCACGTTCCGCACCTGCCGCAACGCCAGATACCCCCACACCGCCAGCAAGACCACCTCCACCGGCTTCCACCGCGGCCGCACCCACAGCAACGTCACGCCCAGCAGCAGCAACAACAACGTGAAGCCGCGCATCCCGCCGGCATGAAAGTCCGGCGACCCAAACTCGTTCGCAAACTGCGCCACCACCGGCGTCCGCAAAAACTCCAAAATGTGCAGATGCAACCGCCAGCCGTTCGGATTCAACAACGACGCCGCCCCGCACGCCGCCAACACACCGGCCAGCAGGCCGGCCTTGCGCCAGTCCCGGCGCAACACACTGCCGGCAATGAAACAGCCGATCAGCACAAAGCCGGTCAAAAACGCCCCGTGCAGATTCACCCACAACACCATCCACAGCGGCAACCACCACGCCTTCCCGGCCCGCAGTTGCCAGACGAACACCACCGTCAACAGGTGCGTGAACAAATGCGGCCGGGCCAGCCAGTGATGCGAACACGCCAGCGCCGCCACCAGCACCAGCCCGGTCGCCAATAATGCCGCGGCGCCTTCCGCCCGCAGCAGCCGGTAGAGCAGCCACAGCGTCGTCGCAATCAACGCCGATCCGAGAATGACAATGCCCTGCCAACCGAGCGCGTTGCCGGCCGCGGCGTACAACACCTCGCTGAGCCATTCCTTGGAAGTCAACGGCGCGCCGAGCCGGGTGTGCGAAAATTGCTCCGTGCGAAGGATCTGCCGGTGCTCGATCATCCAGTGGCCGATCCGCCAGTGCAACGCCGGATCGCCGTCGGCGCTGATCAACACCAGCCGCCACTCCGACATCGCCGGCCCCAGAAAAAACGCCAGCCACAGCGCGGCCCCCAACGACGGCAACCACCAGCGGCGTCTCATGGTTTCCTCCGGTAAATCGTGGCCACCGGGTCCGCGTACGCGCATTCCCAACCGGCCCGCGCCAGCGCTTGATTGAGCGGACTGGCCGGCGGCAGGATTGTCCAGCCCACCTGATACTGCGCCAGCACCTTCTCCCATCCCGGTAATGCCCGCGCGACGGTTTCGTATTCCCGCAGCAGCGGCAGCCCGTAAAAATCATTCCGCCCGTCCACAAAAACCCGGCGGCCCGGCAACTCCTGCGCCAGATACCCGCCCCACGCGTATTCGTTGAACATCGCGCCGCGCAGCCGCTCCCCGTTGGCGCGCACGAAATCCGCAGCCTGCACCGGCCAATCGCGGGCCGGCAACTCTGTCCGCCACCCCCCGACCAGCGCCCCCACCGCGCCGGCCACCGCGCCCGCCACGAGCACCGCGTTCCCGCCACGCGACCCGCCCGCCGCCGCGTGTTTTGGACCCGCAAAATGCGCCGCCAGCACCGGCGTGACCACCAACGCGCACAACGGCACGTGGCGCGCCGCCAGCAGCGCCAGCCCCACCCAGCCCATCACCACCACCAGCTCGCTCGGCCGCAACCGCCGCCACACCACCGCCAACGTCCCCAGCGCCGCCACCAACCACACCACGAATCCGCGCATCGCGACGCTGGACAAATCCGGCGCGCGCCATTCGTCCGTGGACAGCGTCAGCGCCGGTTGACGGAGGAATTCGAGCACGTGCGCGTGCAACCGCCAGCCGTTCGGATTCAACAGCGTCGCAACCCACCCGACCACAAACAGGCCCGCCGCGGGACCGAGCCGCCGCGGGCGTTCCACCGCATCGCCCGCCGCGTACAACGCGATCACCACCAGGCCCATCAGAAATCCGCCGTGCAGATTCGCCCAGACCGCCAGCACCAACGCCAGCCGCCACGCCGCCTGCCGGGCGGTGAGCCGGTCACGATTGAACTCCCGCATCGTCCACGCCACCGGCACAATCAACAACTGCGTCCACAAGTGCGGCCGCGCCAACCAGTGCGCCGCACACGCCCCCAACGCCAACAACGTTGCCCCGACCGCCACGACCGGCGCGATGCCGTCGCTGCGCAGTTGCCAGCAGAGCAGCCCCAGCGTCGTCGCGATCAGGGCCGCCGCCAGCAAGAGGATGCCGCTCCAGCCCCCCAGATTCCCGGCGACAGCCCACAGCACATCGCTGCCCCAGTCCTTGCAGACCAGCGGCGCGCCCGGCCGCGTGTGCGACAGGAAATCGGCGCGCAGCACCGCCCGGTGTTCGAGCATCCAGTTGCCCTGCAGCCAATGCCAGCACGGGTCGCCGTCGCTGAGCAGCCCCGCCCGGCGCGGCGCGAATTGGATGCCGAGAAACAACACCACCCACAACCACGCCCCCGGCGTGGGCCACCACCGGGGCACGCTCATGGCGACCTCCGGTAAATCGTGGCCACCGGGTCGGTGTAAAGCTGCTGCCACCCGGACCAGGCGAGCGCCTGATTGAGCGGATGACCGGTCGGCAGCAACGACCACTGCACGTCATATTTCGCCAGCGCCGCCGGCCAGTTTGTCTTCAAGTCCGTCGTGTCCGCAAACTCGCGGACGAGCGCCTCGCCGTAGAAATCCGTCCGGCCGTCAATGAAGACCTTGTGCTCCGGCAACGCCGCCAGCAGGTAACCGCCCCAGACGTACTGGTTGAACATGTTCCCGGCAAATTCGTCCGGGCGCTCGCGGATGAATTGGGTCGCCGCAACCGGCCAAAATTGCGGATTCAGGTGGACCGGCCGCGGCACGTACAAGACCGCCACAATCCCCACCGCCGCCACCACCGGCCAGCCGTTGCCGACGGTCCCGGCGCCGGCCATTCGCTGCGCCGCCGCCGGCCACCGGTCGCGCAGCCACGCCGACCACGCCGGCGCGAGCAGCGGCGCCGAGAGCAGCGCCAGCAACGGAATGTTCCGCACCGAGTAGAGCGCGAAGTATGTCCACGTCAACAACAGCAGCCCTTGCCCGGCCGGCAATTCTGGCCGGCGCAGCGTCAGCGTGAAAAAGATCAACGCCAGCCACGCCAGAAACGCTTGCGGCCCCGGCGCGTGGAAGTTCGCGCTCCGGTATTCCCCCAGCCAATTCATGATGAACTTCGACTGGAGAAACTCGATGTTGTGGACGTGCAGCCGGTAGCCGCTCGGATTGGCCAGCGACGCCAGCGCGCACAACAGAAATACACCCCACAACACCCGGCGGTTCGCCCGGTCGCCGACGGCGTACGCGCCGAGAATAAATAACCCGGCCAGAAACGCCCCGTGCAGATTCACCCACAGCACCATCATTGCCGGCAGGATCACTGCCAATCGTTTCGCCCCACCAGTTCGCGCGAACCGGAGCAGCTCGCCGTGCCAGAGCACGACCAGCAGGAACGTGAACACATGCGGCCGGGCCAGCCAGTGCCCCGCCGCCGCCCACGCCGCCAGCAAGACGATGAGCGTCGCCACGAGCGGGTCGTTGCCGGCCCGCAACAGTTGCCGGTGCAACAACGCGAACGTCGTGGCAAGCAGCAGCGCCGTCACCGCGACCAGCCCGTAGAACCCGAGGAGCTCGCCGCTACCGGCAAAAATCAGTTCGGCCAGCCATTCCTTGGAAATGATCGGCGCGCCGCACCGGGTGTGCGAAAACACGTCCTGCCGGAGAATCTCCCGGTGTTGCAGCATCCACGTGCCGACGCGCCAATGGAAGAGCGCGTCGCCGTCGCTGTTGACCATGGCCGACCGCCACGGCGGCGACAGCAACACCAGCAGCAGCACCAGCCACAACCATTGCGTCAACGACGGCAACAGCCAGCGGAGTTTGGATGCGGCGTCCACTGAGGGAGAGTATAGACGTTCGCGCGGCACTCGGCACACCTTTTGTCTCGCGCCCCATGGATTTCCCTCATACGTGCAACATATGTTGCACGTATAAGGGAGATTCGGGTTGGGTGTTGTTTTGTGTTGGCAACCGGAGTTTCGCCGTTAAAATGCAGCGCCTTGTTCACGCAACCACATCAACAACTTCAGGACCTGCTCGCCCGGCAGCAGTGGGACGACGCGCAAAATCTCTGGCTCGAACTCGCCGCGCGCCATCCGGACCAACCGGACCAACTCCTCCTCCTCGTGCAGGAGTTTGCGGCCGCCGGACAAACCCTCCTTGCCGCCGAACTGGCCGGCCTCATTACCGACAGCCTCCAACAGGCCGGTAAAACCCACGAATGGTTGTTCGCCTTGAAATTGCAGGCCCAGGCCAAACCGACCGACCGGTCGTTGCGCGCCGCCATCGTCACCGCCTACCGGCAGCTCCACGCCACCGACCCGCGGCTGAAAACGATTCTGGCGGCGTCAGCCATCGAGGACCACCGGACCCCGTTGCCGGACGGTTGTGCCCGCGTGGAACGATTGCTCGCGCTCAACACCGGCGCGTATTGCCAGCACAAAAGTTGGGGCTTCGGCCAGGTCACGGCCTTCGATGTCGCGCTCCAACGCGTGGTCGTCCGCTTCCCCGGCAAGCCGGAGCATCCGATGCAGTTGGCCTACGCCGCCGACAGCCTCCAACCGGTCAGCGCCGACCATCTTGAAGTCCGCAAGGCGACCGACCTGGCCGGCTTGCAGAAACTCGACCCGGTGGCGTTGCTGCGGGTCGTGCTGTTGAGCCACGACCGGGCCGCAACGGGCGACCAGATTGCGCGCGCGCTGGCCGGCTCGGTCATCCCGGCCGACCAATGGAAACGCTGGTGGGACAACGCCAAGAAGTTGATGAAGAAAGACCCGCATTTCGTGGTGCCGGCGAAAAAGACCGAGCTGTTCCGGCTGCGCGCCGCGCCGGTGGCGCAACAGGACGAATTGCGCGCCGCCTTCCAGGCCGGCCTGGACATCACGCAAAAGGTCGCCGCCGCCAAACAGTTGGTGAAGATCCTCGACGAGATCGCGCAGCCGGAGTTGATCGTGCAGGAGTTCGCCGACGGCCTGCGGGAGGCGATCCAAAACACCAAAGCCAGCCGGGTTGCCGACCGGCTCGAAGCCGCGTTCGTCCTCGAAGACCTGACGAAAACGCCGTCCGAGTGGGTCAACGAGTTGCTGGCCGGGGTCGCCGACCTGCCGGGGTTGCTCGAGGAACTCGGCGCCGCGTCGGCCAACCGCGCCATCGCGGCGTTGCGACGCACCCGGCCCGACCGATTGCTGGCCCAGCTCAATGAGTTGCCGGCCCGCGTGCTGGACGACATTGCCGATCTGTTGCCGGCCGCGGCCGACCGCGTCCTCCAACACATTCGCAACCAGACGGCCAGCTACGATTTGCTGCATTGGGTCGCGCGCGCCATCACCGCACCGCAGCCGCCGGCGTGGCTCGAACCGTTGCCGCCGCACACGGTGCTTGCGGCGATTCTGAACGCGCTCGACCTCGCCGACACGCGCGGCGAGACAAAGAAACTCCGGGACCTGCTGACCAGCAACGAGACGTTGCTGACGGACCTGCTGGTGCAGGCCCCGCCGGAGGTCATTCGCGATCTGTGCCGGCAGTTGTTGGCCAGCACCGGGTTTGAGGCACTCGACCGCCGGTCGTTGATGGCGCGGATCGTCAAAGCATACCCGTTCGTGCAGGACCTGCTGGTCACGCGGACGGTCAAGGAACAGCCGTTGATCGTGTCGCGCGCGAGCCTGGCGCGCCGGCAGGCGGAACTCGACGACCTGATCCAGAACAAGATTCCCCAAAACAGCAAGGAGATCGGGCTGGCGCGGAGTTACGGCGATTTGAGCGAGAACTTCGAGTTCAAGGCCGCCAAGCACGCGCAACGGTTGCTGATGCAGCGCCGGGCGGAGTTGGAAATCCTCATGGCCCGCGCGCAGGCGACCGATTTTGCCGACGTGAAAACGGATTCGGTCCAGATCGGCACGAGCGTCACCGTCACCGACCTGGCGACCGGCCAGGCGCAGACGTACCACATCCTCGGCGCGTGGGACGGCGACCCGGCGCGGAACATCATCAGTTACCCGGCCGCGCTGGCGCAGGCGCTGTTGAACAAGAAAGTCGGGGAGACCGTCACCGCCGCCGGGGAACACGGCCCCCTGCAGTTGCGCATTGATCGGATCGAAAAGACGCCCGCCGAAGTGCTCGCGGCGTTGTAAAAAAAAAGAAACGCCCCGGAAACTTCCGGGGCGTTCCTGGTTGTTGCAACCGTCGCCTAGTGCCGACCGCGGCCGCCGCCGAAGTCGCGCCGGCCACCGCCGCCGCGGCCGCCGCCGAAGTCGCCGCGCGGACGCTCTTCGCGGGGACGGGCTTCGTTGACGGTCAACGCCCGGCCGTTCAGTTCCTTGCCGTTGAACTCGGCAATGGCCTTGTTGGCTTCTTCCTGCGTGCCCATCTGGACGAAGGCGAACCCGCGGGACTTGTTGGTAAACTTGTCCACAATCAGTTCGCACGAGGTGACGTTGCCGGCCTGTTTGAACAGGTCGAGCACTTCGCCTTCCGTGGTGTTGAACGACAGGTTGCCAACGAACAGTTTCGTACCCATTTTCTTATCTTTCCTCTACGCTGCGGTGGGAGAGCTTCCGTGACTGTTCCCGACTCGTTCGGGTTTCGGACTGTCACCAAGCGCCGTGGCTGCCTGACAATCTACCATGTTCACTCGTTCTTCTTCCATCTGCGAGCGCGCGTACTATAGCCAGCCCCGCCGGGAATACCACTACAAAATTCACTGCAACCCGATGTCCGTCAACAGCCGGCCCGCCACCGCGCGGCACTCGCAAAACTCCGCGGCGATCCGGCGGGCGGCCCGGCAGTGCCGTTCATAATCGCCGTTGATGGCCGCGATGGCCGCCAGAATCTCCGGCATCGTCTGAAAGGCAAACAGCCCCTCCCCGGTCGGCAGCGCGCACCCAAAGCCGGTGTCCTGCGTCACCACCGGCTTGCCGCTTGCCAGATAACACACGTCGCGTTCGCTGAACCAGCCGCTCCGCAACCGGACGTTCTGGTCTTTGGCCACCGTGAACTCCGCCCGCGACCGGCGGATGTAGTCCGGGTACGCGCCAAACACGTCGCAGGACATCGCCAATGGATCCGTCAACCGCCACCCGTGCGCTTCGAGCCGGGCCCGGTCGTCGCCGGTGGCCATCATCGCCAGCTCGAACGGCTGAGAAGTCAGGCGGGGCAACTCGATGAACTTGTCCCACTCGTGATGTTTGCTCCAGTGGTACGTCTCGCCCCGGTAGGTGACATCGCTGCCCTGCTGCCGGTAGTTGCCGATCGTGGTGAAGTACCGGGCGTTGGGGTCGTAGGCCATCGGCCACCAGTCGAGAGCAATCGGCTGCCGGGTTTTCACATACGTCCGGCCATTGAGCGGCACCCCGCAATCGGGCGCGCCGTAGTTTTCGCCGTAGGTCGCCAGCACGTGATGATTGTCAAACGCCTGCCGGGTGTGCGCGTCGCCGTTGGCGAGCCGGAGTTCGGCGGTCACCGGGTCCGTCTCGAGGTAGACCCGCAACGGGGCCGCGAGGTGTTCCTCGCGCAAATCCACGCCGCCGGTGATGTTGACCAGCGCGTCGCAGCCGGCAAACAACTCTTGCATCCGCGCCGGCGTCAGCCCGTACACCTGATCCGCCCGGTCGGCCAGCCGGTACCCCCAACGATCTTTCAAGCCGACGTGTGCGAGACTTTTCGCCAGATGCTGCGCGGCGTACCGGCAATCGTCGGTCACGGTGTTCTGCACCGGGTCGTACGGCCACGCCGTGCTGTCTTCGATGTACCAAACCTCGTGGCCGAGCCGGTGGAAGCCGAGCAGCCAGTGCAAATGCATCCACGTCTGCCCGCCGAGCGGGCACTGCCCCATCATTCCCATGCACACCAGACGCAAGCGGCGTTTCATGCCGGCATCGTAGCAAAACGGCCGGCAATATGGTAGAAGCCGGTCGGGATGCACGTCCTGCAAATTGGTCCGCTCTGGTTTCCGGTCTCCCGCGACGCGGCGGGCGGCCGCGAGACGTTGCTGGCCGGGTTGATCGCCGCGCTGGAGAAACTCGGCTGCCGGAACACGCTGCTGGCCAGCGGCGACTCGCAGACGCCCGGCCGGCTCGTGCCGGTCATTCCGCGCAACCTGATCGCGATGATGCGCGACCAGCAAGCCTGGGAACTGGCCTACTACGAGCAACACGAGCTTTCCCTCGCCCTCCAACTCGCCGGCGAGGTGGACGTGCTGCATTCGCATCTCAACCCCGGCGCGTTTTCCCTCAGCGCGGTCCCGGGAATTGGCCGGCGGGTCCTGCACACTCATCACGGGCCGGTCTGGGGCGACTTGCAATGGCTGGTCGGCCAATACCCCGACCTCTGGCTCAGCACCGTGAGCGAGTTCCAAGCCCGGCAACTCCGCGCCGCCGGCGCGCGCCGCTGCACGGCGATTCACAACGGCATTGACGTCGCGGCCTTCGACTTCCAGCCGCGCGGCGGCGACGCCCTGGTGTTTCTGGGGCGGCTGGAACACGGCAAAGGTCCCGACCTCGCCATCGCCGTCGCCCGGCAACTCGGCCGGCCGTTGATCCTGGCCGGGCCGAAGACCGACGGCAAGTTCTTCGCCGAGACAATTGCCCCGCACCTCAACGACAACATCCGCTACATCGGGGTCGTCAACCACGCCGAGAAGAACGCGTTGTTGGGTGGCGCGGCGTGCGCGTTGTTGCCGTTCCGCGGCGCCGAAGGGTTCGGCATGGTCAGCATCGAGGCGATGGCCTGCGGCACGCCGGTGGTGGCGCTGGCCAACGGCGCGTTGCCGGAAATCGTCGAGCCGGGCGTGACCGGCTACCTCACCGGCCGCGAACAGGAATTGCCGGAGTTGGTGACGCAAGCGGTGCAACTCGACCGGGCCAAAGTCCGGCAGCGCGTGGCGGCGCGCTTTGACCTGCCGATCATTGCCGCCCGGTACCTCGACCTGTACCGGCAGATTGCGGCGTCCAAAAACTGAACCGCTGGCCGCTGACGATCACCTCGCGGTGTTCTCCCGCCGGCACCGCCGCCGGCGCGCCCGGCCAGATCACCCCGGGCCGGTCCGGCGCAAACACGGTGAGATTGTTGTCGAGTTGCCGCTGGGCGTAATAGGCCAGCTGCGGGCCGTACACGGGCATAAAATTCAATTGCACCCGCGTCGTCTCCGGGAACGACCGCTGGATTTCCCGGCCGAGATGGGGAATCAAGTCGCGCGGTTCCGGCGCGTCCCACGCCAGAATGTGAAATGGCATTTGGCGCAGCCATTCCGCCCGCGCGACACCCCACCCGGCCACGACAACGAGCGCCGCGACAGCCAGCAGCGCCCGGCGTTTCCAGAGTTGATCCAGCGCCACGCCGGCGAGCAGTCCGATCGGCGCGAGAAAGTAATACCCGGCATAATCGTGGATGTAGGAGAAATTCGGCAACCCGGCGACGACCAGCGTTGCCGCCGCCGTCAGCAACCACACGACCGGTTGGCGGCGCATCCAAACGAGACCGGCCAACGCCAACAGCCAGGCGACCGGCACAAACCGCGTGCTGAAAAACACACCCTGCGCGGCGCACCACTGGCGCAAGTCCACGTCCAACACCCGGCGCGCCGCCGCGGCCGACGCGTCGGTCCAGGCGTCCGGTCGCACCCATCGCGTGATCACCGCGAAGGCGAGCAGCGACACCACGGCCAGCCCGAACGTGATGGCCGCCCATCGCCATTCGCGTCGCCCCAGCCACCAGCCCATCAGCACGAGCGCGAAGATGTGGACGTGCCAGCCGATCCAGAAACCGAGGGTCAACACTGCAATCGCCGCGACCGGCTGGCGGCGGCGGAAGAACAACAGCGTCGCCAGCATCACCGGCAGGACCAGCATCTCGTGGTTCACCATTTGGCCGAGGTAAAGCAGCATCGGCTGCGCGGCCATCACGGCGGCGCCGAGCGTGGCGGCGCGTGCGCCGGCAAGGTCGCGCAGCAGCAGCCAGAGCAGCACCACGCTGGCCAGCGAGGCGGCAATCGGGATCAACCGGGCGGCCCATTCGTGTTCGCCGAACACGGCAAACATCCCGGTCACCGCCAGCGGCAGCAGCGGCGGATGATGCGTGTAGTAGCCTGCTGCCGGGATGGGCAGCGGGCCGAAGTAAAAGCCGGTCGGCACACCCAGGGTGGCGCGGAGACCGGCGCGGAGGTTGTTGTGGGCGCACTGAGACCAGACCGCGCCGTTGAAATCGTGATCGGCCACCCACGGCCGGGCGAGATCGCGGCAGAGCGCGACAGCAAGCGCGGCAAGCACAACAACAAGGCCAAGGACAGGTTTGCTCACTCCGGTTTCACGAACTTCTTGGGCGCGCGGAGTTTGATCAATTTCAATTCCTGCGCGGTGAGATCGAGCAGCGCCATGCCCAGCCGCATCGTCCGCCGGGCGCGCAGGTGAAGGTAGCCGGCCACCAGCGGCACCAACACCCAGGCGGCCAGCGCCCACAACCCGTAGGACCGCGGTTCGGTCATCACGATTTCCCGCACCACGGTGCCGTGGATGGTTTTCACGGCGGTGGGCACGGTGTGTTGCATGACGAACACGAACAACGCGACGAGCGCCACCACCGCCCAGAAAAACACCTTGGCCACGAGCGTCCAGCGCGCCGCCAGCCGGACCCGCAACAGCCGCTTGTTGCCGCCGTGGTTTTCCGCGACGGTGTTGACGACGACCTTGGTGAACCGGTCGCCGTGAATCTGCACGTCGTGTTCGTCCCACCCGCTGTCCACGCTGGCCTGCCAGCGGTCGCGGTCGAGCCGCTCCAGCAGCGCGCGGAGGAACTCGAACCGTTCCAGGCCGGTCTCGTTCCAGTAGTGCAAGGTCTGGATGCTGCTCACGCGCTGGTAGCGGTGCGCCATCTCGCGCACGGTCGTCCGCGCCGCCAGCGGCGTCTCGGAGCGGCGCAACCGGCGGGCATACCGGGGCCAGCCGCGCAGGATGGGTTGCAGGAAATACAGGACGGCCACCAACGGGCGCGACCAGAACCGGCGTTGCGCGGCCGGCAGCTCCACTTGCGCCGCGCTGGCCACCGCCACGCCGAGACTCGTCAGGAACGTGATCACCGGCAACGGCCACAACGCCGGCCAGACCAACGTCAGCAGCACCCCGCCCAGCGTCACCACCACATGCCACTCCAAACTCGTCAGCAGAAACGTCAGTCCGACCGGGGCCGGCGTGTAGAGTGTCTGGAACAGGCCGCTGCCGAACATGCCGTGGTAAATGACCGACCGGCCAAAGGCGCCGGCCAGCCGGTGGGGATTGTAGATGCGGCCCCGCCAGCGCATCCCGCCGAGGCTGTTGAAATACTCCGGGTGCTTGTGGCGCAGCAACGCCTCGGCGATCCCGTAGCCGTGTTGTTGTTTCAGGTACGCCCCGGCCGTGTTGCGCCGGTAATGCCAGACAAAACCGGCATGGGAAAACACAATCCGCCGGTTGTGTTGGAGCAGCCGCCAACACACATCCACGTCGTCGCCGGCCGCCCGAAACAGCGGGTCAAAATATCCAATTTCCTCCAGCGCCCATTTCCAGAACGCCATGTTGCAGCCGGGGATGTGCTCGGCGTTGCGGTCGTCGAGCATCACGTGGGCGGGGCCGCCCGGCGACACGGCGACGCAGGCCGCCACCCAGTTGTCTTCCGGCGGCGGGAAATTGTGGCCGCCGATGGCGGCCGCATCGGTCTTCAAGAGGTCGCCGACCAGATAGTACAACCAATCCTCGTCCACCCGGCAATCGCTGTCGGTGAACGCCACGATCGCGCCGGTGGCGGCGGCAATGCCGGTGTTGCGCGCGGCGCTGAGGCCGAGGTTGGGTTGATGAATCGTCCGCACCTCGGGGTAATGCGACGCGATCTGGGCGGTGTTGTCGGTCGAGCCGTCGTCCACGAGGATGACTTCGTAGTTCGGGTAGTGGAGGTGGCGGAGCGAGTCGAGGCAGGCCGGCAACGTGCGCCCGCCGTTGTAACTGGCGACGACCACGCTGACTTTCGGCGTGGCCGGCAGCGGGAAATACGGGGCGCGCTGGAACTGCTCGGCGACGGCGCGGAAGGAATCTTTCGGTTGCCGGTCGCGGGTGGTCAGGCCGAAGAACCAGTTGTCAATCTGGTGGCCGCCGGTATGCCAGTCGTCGGTGAAGGAGAAAATGAACATTCCGGCCAGGCCGGCGCGGAAGCCGATCTCGATGTGGCCGCTCAGGATTTGCGCCTTGTGGTCTTCGCCCTCGCGTTGGGAATCAATGCCGAATTCGGTCAGGACGAGCGGTTTGCCGCCGGCAATGCTCTGCAAACGGTCGAGGTAGTTGGCAAACGGCCCGGGAGCGTGGAGATAGACGTTGAAGCTGACGAAATCGAGGTTGCCGGGCTGGAGAAACTCGGTCGGCGGGAAATTGGCGAACGTGACGAGCAAATGCGGGTCCACGTTCTTGACGAGGCCGGCCAATTCATCAATAAACGCCTCGATGCGCCGCGCGCCGTACCAGCGGGCGATGTCGGGCGGGATTTCGTTGCCGAGGGTCAGGGCGAACACGGCGGGGTGACCGGCCACGGCTTCGGCGGCCTGCCGGGTCGCCTGCCGGGCGAACTCCCGGTACTCGGCGTCGTCGAGGAAACACATGTGTTTCGGCCAGTAGTAATCCACCAGCACTTTCAGGCCGTGTTCGTGCGCCAGATCGAGAAACCACCGGGGCGGCACGTGATAGACGCGGAGACAGTTCGCGCCGAGTTGGGTCATCAACTCAAAGTCGGCGGCGGCGCGTTCCGGTGATGGATAGGTGTGGCCGGCGGCGTCCGGCTGGAACGGCCCGTAGGTCACGCCTTTGGGATAAAACTTCTGGGCACCGACGCGGAAGAACTTCCCGTCGATGCGCACCCGTTGGGCGGGCGCGACCGGACTGGGCGGCGACGTTTCGACCATGACCGACTGTGGCACGATTATCTCACGTTCGAGGACTGTTCCCCGACCTGGGGCAAACGCGGTGATACTGGCAAAAATGTCCTGCGTCGTCAATCCATGCACCTCGGCCAGATGGACGACCCGGCGCGCTGGATTATTCGAAGGTTTGGTTAGCCTTCCTGCTGGGCCTTTTTGGCGGCCTGGGCTTCGGCGATGACTTTTTGCGCGACGTTGGCCGGCACCTGCTCGTAGTGGGAGAACTCCAACTCGAACGAGCCGCGGCCCCCGGTCATGGAGCGGAGTTCGTTGGCGTACTTGAAGATTTCCGCCTGCGGCACCTGCGCGATGATACATTGCAGGCCGTCGGCCGGCTCGACGCCCATGATCCGGCCGCGCCGGTGGTTCAAGTCGCCGGTCACGTCGCCCATGTACTGGTCGGGAACGAACACGGTAACCTTCATAATCGGTTCGAGCAGGATCGGCCGGGCTTTTGCCATCGCGTCTTTGAACGCCTGCAGCCCGGCAATCTTGAAACTCAATTCATTCGAATCCACGTCGTGGTACGAGCCGTCGTAGACCGTTGCCTGCACGTCCACCACCGGGTAGCCGGCCACCACGCCGGCCAGCAACGCCTCCTGACAGCCCTTTTCCACAGCCGGGATGAAATTGCGCGGAATGGCGCCGCCGACCACTTCGTCCACGAACCGGAAGCCGGCCCCGCGTTCGAGCGGCGCGAGGCGCAGATACGCTTCGCCGTACTGGCCGCGGCCCCCGGATTGTTTCTTGTGTTTGTAATGGCCTTCGGCCCGCCCGGTGATGGTCTCCTTGTAATCCACCTTCGGCACCGACAAATCCACGTTCACGCCCAGCCGTTGTTTCCACCCCTGGACGATGACGGCCAAATGCGTGTCGCCCATGCCGGCGATGACCAGCTCGTGCGTGTTCGGATTGCGCTCGGCGTGGAACGTCTTGTCTTCCGCCTCGGTCCGGTGCAACGCGGTGCTGATTTTTTCCTCGTCCTTCTGCGTGTGCGGGTGCACGGCCGCAAAGGCCACCGGCTTCGGGAATTGAATCGGCGGCAGCTTCACCGGCCGCGCCGGGTCGCACAGCGTGTCGTTGATGTGCGTGTCCTTCAACTTCGCCAACGCCACAATCTCGCCCGGCCCCGCCTCGGCCACAATGGTCTGGTTCTTGCCGACGATGCGGAGCAACTGCGGAATCCGTTCCTTGCCGCCGCGCGTGCTGTTGATGACATCCAGGTCCGGTTTCAGCGTGCCGGCCACGACCCGGCAATAGGCCAACGCCCCGGCATACGGGTCCACCGTCACCTTGAAGACCAACGCGCACACGGGCGCGTCCGCGTTCGGCTCGATCTTCACGTCGCCCGCGGCCGCCACCGGCCCGCGCGCCACCGGCGACGGCAACAACCCCGTGATCGCGCTCAACACTTCCGGCACGCCCAGATCCCGGTCGGCCAGGCCGCACAAAATCGGCACCACCGCGCCCTTGGCGACCGACCCGGCAATCTCCTGGGGGGTCAACTTGTCGCCGTTGAAGAATTTCTCGATCAACTTCTCATCGTCGGCCGCTGCCGCTTCCTGCAGGGCATCCTGCGCCCCGGCAAACTCCGCCGGCACGTCCGCCTCCGCCGCCGTCAACAGGTTCACCACCTTCTGGAAGCCGGCCTCTTTGCCCACCGGCACCACGAACGGCACGCATTTCTTGCCCAACACGCTCTGGATCTGCCCCACCGTCTTCGCAAAATCCGCGTTCTCCTTGTCGAGTTTGCTGACGAAGATCAACCGGGGTTTCTGCTCCGCTTCCAGCCACTGCCAAATCCGGCGCGTGCCGACTTCGACGCCGTTGACCGCGTCCACCACCACAATGGCCGCATCCGCCGCCCGGATCGCCGCGACTGTTTGGCCGAGGAAATCCGCAAACCCCGGCGTGTCGAGCACCGTCACCCGGCACCCGCCGCTTTCGAACCAGAACGGCTTGGCGTGGATGGTGATTTTGCGCTCGATTTCTTCCGGCAGGTTGTCCGCGGCGCTGTTGCCCTTGGCGGTGCTGCCGCGGGTCGGCACGGCCTTGGCCAGATAGAGCAGCGCGTCCACCAACGACGTTTTCCCGCTCGCGGCGTGGCCGACCACTGCGACTGTGCGGACTTTTGTGGCATCAACTGACATAGGAAATCCTCCGAAAAGTTCGTGGTTCGCTACAACAGCCCGCGCATCTTCCCAGAATCGCCACCGGGTTCAAGCGAAAAAGCCCGCGTCCCGGTCAGGAGGGGAAACTGCGCAGGATGCGGCCGGGGCGGCGATGCAGCACCGGGTCGGACACGAACATCCGAAAACATTCCCGGACTGTGGTGGGCGGACTGTGGAATTGGACGCGCCCTTCCCGGATGGCGCGAAAAATCGCCGGGATGGTCGGCGCGGCGTCCACCAATGTGTAGTGCCGGCCGAACATCCACAGATTGTGGGCGTCGGAGTTGGCCACGACCGGTTTGCCGTGGCGGGCGGCCACGCGCTCCGCTTTGCGGTTCAAGTTCAGCCACGAGAAATGGAAGTGGCAATACTCGACGGCATCGAACGCATCCATGGACCGCTCCAGCCAGCCGTGCAGACTGTGTTTGAAAAAGTACGGATGCGGCGCGATCACCAGCACCGCCTCCCCCCGGTCCCGCTTGAACGCGCGCAAATCGGCAAACGTCCGCACTCGCTCCACCTCGCGCTGCGTGACATTGTACAGCAACACGTCACGACGTCGGATGGTCCATTCCACTGCCGGGATGAGCAGCACGCCCCGCTGCCGGGCATAGTCGAACAACCGGGGTTCATCCAACACCCGGCCATGCAACGTGATCGCAATCGCCCCGAATCCCAGCGCCGCCGCCCGGTCCACCAACGCTGTCGCCGGGTAATTCAACCCGTCCTTCGGGTCCTCGCCCGAATGCATGTGCAGGTCAATCTTGATCATCGCCGCACCACATACTGCTCGCTGGGGATGGCGTACAGTCCCAATTCCTTGACCGTCTGGCCGGTGGCGGTCTGCCAGCAGCGCCGGTACGTCTCCAATTGCTCCCCGTACTTCTCCAGCAACGCCTCCGGCGTCTCGCGGTCGGTCTTGTAATCCACCAGCACCCAGCCGTCCGCTTCCGCAAACGCCAAATCAATCACCCCGCGCACCAGCCCATCCGCCAGCGCCACCACGACCGGCACTTCCACCAGCCGTTGCCGGGCCGCCTGCGCCCGCTGCCACAATGCCGATTTCATCACCTTGCGCACAACCGAAACCGCCGACTCCGCCAAATCCGCATCCAATTCCGACTCGCGCAACGCCGACACCGCCACCGCCTGCAAATCGCCGGTTGGTTCGCGCATCGCCGCCTGCAACAACAAGTGAATCACACTGCCCCACCGCATCCCGTCGCCGTCGGTGCGCGCCATCACCGGCGCCGTGGCCGGCTTCGCGGCGCGCGTGGCGCAGGTGGGCGTTTTGATTTTCTCCCAGCGCCCGGCAATCGCGGCGCGCGCCGCCGCCACATCGGCGCTCGTCAGCGTGACCGGTTCCGTGACCGGCGCCGCTTGCGGTCCCGGATCCGGCAACGCCGGCGCATCCTGCAACGCCGGTTCCAATGGACGCCACGGATTCAAGTTCGCATACCTGTCGCGCACCGCCACGATCAGTTGATCCCGCGCCCGCGTCGCGGCGACGTAGAGCAACCGGTTTTCCTCCGCCTGACGGAATTGCGCCTCGCGCTCGGCGAGTTTCTCCCAATCCAGCGGATGCGCCAACAACGGCGCCGGAGCGTGTCCGATTTTTTGCCCGTACAACGCCAGATACCCGGTCACCCGCGCGCCGCGACGATCCACATGCAACTCTACCTCGTGCTCGCTCGTGCCGGACGGGTCGGCCAGAAACACCACCGGCGCTTGCAGGCCTTTGACCTTGTGCAAATTCATCACGCGCACGACGGCGCTCGTCGGCGCGGTGGCCGATGCGCCATCGTGCGGTTCGTCCGCCGTAGCCCACCGGCCCAACTGTTCCACCATCGCGGCGGCTGTCGGCCAATCCGCCTGCCCGGCCCGCAACAACTCCAACGCCTTGCCGAGGCTGCCGGCGGCCACGTTGCCGCCCGGCGCGCTGGCCGCCACCGGCAACAAACCAAGGTCATGGGCCACGCGTTCCACGGCGAGCACCGGCGGCAGCGCTCCGAGCCAGTCCGCATACCGGCGCAACGCCGCAAATGCTTCGGCAAATTTTCCTTCGCTTCCGGTGTTGTCACCCTGAGCGGAGCGAAGGGTCTCTGTCGTTTTAGGATCGCCCAACGACTGAGATTCTTCACTTCGCTCAGAATGACAAGGCGGGGAAGTCCGCCAGTCGAACCGCCCGCCGGCGCGCCGGTAGGCGTACAATTCCTCGTCGCTGAAACCAAACAACTCGCTGCGCAACGCCGCCACGACCGCGACCGGGTTGTCGGGTTCGAGCGCGGCGCGCAACGCGGCGTGCCAGAGACCGAGTTCGCGCACTTCGTTGAGCGAACTGCCGCCGGTCACCTCGTGCGGCAGACCAAGCCGTTGCAGCGCGTCCGCATACGTGCTCAAGCGGTCTTTCTTGCGCGTGATGATCAGAAAATCTCCCGGTGACCGCCCCGAGGCGCGAATGTGCCGGGCGATGAAATCCGCTTCGGTGGCAGCGATCTCGCCTTGTTGCTCAACGGCCACCTTGAGCTGAAACACACCGGCCGCGGCGGGTTGTTCCTTGCGTCCGACCAAGAACGGCACATAGGCCGGCGACATCTCATCCGCCGTTGCCGGGAAGAATTTGTCAAATGCCGCGTTCACCCAATCCACCACCGGCTTGGCGGAGCGGAAGTTCGCCGACAAGGTGACGACCGCGCCGCCGGTGTCCTGAATGATTTGTTTCACCGTGTTGTACGTCACGATGTCGGCCCGGCGGAACCGGTAGATGGATTGCTTCGGGTCGCCGACCACGAACAACGACCCCGGCACTGGCCGGCACTTGCGCCAGTCGCGTTCGCACGGATTGTCGGCGGTCAACAGCAACATCACCGCCGCCTGCACCGGGTCCGTGTCCTGAAACTCGTCCACGAGCACATGCGTAAACCGGCGGCGGAAGTATTGCCGGACTTCGGGGCGTTCGCGCAGCAGCTCCGCGGCGAGCCTCAACAAATCCTGAAAATTCAATCCGTGCGCCGCCTCGCGTTGCCGGTCATAGACCGCCTGCGCGCCGTGCAACACGCGCAGCACCGTCGGATACCGGTGCGCCCGCCACGCCGTGACAAACGGCCCGGCCACCTCGTCGCAGAACTTGTCCCACCGTTTGTGCTCGCGCACCGCCTGTTCTTTGCCGTTCGGCCAATACTTGTGCGTGCATTTGCGCCCCAGTTTGAACTGCTCCAGGATCTCCGCCACTTCCGAGTGTCGCGTCAGGTCATGCGAACGCATCATCCGCAGGACGCGCCGGAACAATCCCGCCAACTCATCCGTGCCGTCGGCATCCGGCAGGTTTTTCTCCATGTGCGCGGCATACTCGCGCAACGCCGTCACGGCCGGTTGCAGCGCGGGGGCCGGGACTGCGGGCGCGGGCCAGTCGTCCACGTCCGGGTAGTCGGCGAACTTCTTGAACGCCGGCCACAAATCCGCCAGCGAAATGCCGAGTTCTTCCAACGCATCGAGCACCGGGTCATCCTTCGCGAACAACTCGTTGGTGAACGTCTCCCACGCCTGATGCCGGAGCCGGGCATCGCGTTCGTCGTCGAGTTCCTCGAAGTCCGGGTCCACGTCCGCCTCGACCGGCCGCTCGCGCAAGAGCCGTCCGCAAAACGAGTGGACGGTGCTGATCTGGCATTGCGCCGCTTGGGGAAGTTTCTCCCGCAGCCGCTCGCGCAACTCCGCCGCGGCTTTGCGGGTGAACGTCACCGCCGCCAGCGTGTCCGCCTTGCACTTGCCGGCGTTGATGAGCGCCACGATGCGGTCCACCATCGCCGTGGTCTTGCCGGTGCCGGCGGCGGCCTCGACGATCATCGTCGTGTCGAGGAGCGTGACGATTTTCTCTCGTTCTTTGTGGTCAGGCGGTTTCATTCTTCAGTTTGCTCTGGGCTGTCACCGTGACCGGATCGCCGCACACCGCCCGGCAATCGCAATAATCACAATCCTTCGCATCCATCGTCGCATGAAACCGGCCGGCCGCGATCAAACCGCGCAACCGCGCCAGCAACTCCGGCGCGCCGGCCAGTTGATCCGGCGTGAACACAATCCGCTCGCCGCGTCCTTTCTCCGTCGGGAAGAAATAGCCGAACGACACCACCGGCTTGCCGTAGTGCGCGCGCGCCAGTTCGATGTACACCGCGTGTTGCAAAATCCGTCCGCCGTTGAACGGATCGTCGCGTTTGGTGCGGTAGCGTGCCGGGCTGCCGGTCTTGTAATCCCACAACGCCAACCCGGCGTTCGTCTCGTCCACGCGGTCAATCCGGCCCTGCAGATGAATCGTCGTCCCGTCCGGCAACGCCACCGGCACGTCCTTGATGTCACTCTCCAAATCAATCGGTTTCCCGTCGAATTTTTCGGCGGCAAAAATGCGGATGGCCCGTTGCAGCCGCCGGCAATCGCGGCGGAACACGCCTTCGTTGGGCGGCGGGAACTTTTCCCGGTAGCGCTCGATGCGTTGCTGCAAGACATCGGCCAACGCCACGCCGTCGCGCAGATGCCGGTGAAAGACCTCGTGCAAGAGTTTTCCAAACTCCGACGGCGGCAACCAGCGGTCCGTGTCCAACTCCAACTCCTCCGGTTCCTGCAAGCCGAGCGCGTACTGGTAGAAATACCGGAGCGGACACGTCCCGACTGTTTCCAGCCGATGCGGCGAGAACAACCGGTCTGCCGACACGGCCGGGTCGAGATCCGGTCCGGCGGCTGGCACATGGCCGTCGAAGGCGGTGAACGCGTCGCTGGCGCGTTGCGCTGCGGCGCGTTGGCCGCGACCAAGCCACGGGAAACATTCGCCAACCAAGGCTGCCGCGTTGCGCACCGGCCCGGCGGCGCACAATCGCCACAGCCACCACTCGGTTTCCGAAAGCGCCTCGGTTTCCGCGGCCGGGGCGGTCGCGGCCGTTTTCGCGGCCGGCAGGACAACACCGGGAAAGAGTTCACTGTCGTCGGCCACGTTGCGGCTGGGGTAACTCGCGGTCACCGTGCCGCGCAACCGGGCGCGCAGCCGCTCAAACGCCCGCGCCGCCTCGCTGCGCCGGTCTTGCGACCGGGCCAAGCCGAGCGGCTCGCGTTCGCTGTCGAGCAACACCGGGTCCTGTCGGCCCGCCGGCGGAAAACGGTCGGCGTCCAGGCCGACGATGAACGTGTGCGCTCGCCCCGAATGTCCGCCGTTCTCCCACCGGGCCACGTAGAGGTGGCCGGGCCGCGGTCCTTGGCCGAGCACGCTCGTCTCGCGCAGCAACGCCAGCAACCATTCGCGGACATTGATCGTGTCGTCGCCCGCCGGCAACCACGATGCCAACTCGGCGATGCGTTCCTGCAACACCTCGCGGGCGTAGTTGTCGAGTTCGTTCAAGCAGCGCGCGTGTTTCGTGAGAAACTCGGCGGCGGCTTCGAGCGGCGGACGGCTGGCCAGCGCGAGCAGGCGCGCGACCGGCGCGCGCAACGCGAGCAATGCTTCGCGCCGCCGCCGCAAGACCGGCTGGTGTTCCGCGTCGGCTTCTTCCGCCTGCTTTTGGCAGCCGGCAATCTGCGCGTCGAGTTGGGGAAGATACCGGTCGCGCCCGAAGCCGATGGGCACGACGCGCAACGCGGCGGCAAGGTTGCCGGGAATGCCTTCCAGCAGGCCGTCGCGGATCATCGCGACGAGCGCGGTCTGCGGAAAATCATCGCTGCTCCACGCCAGCCACGCGATGAGCGCGCGTCCCGGTCGGGAGTAGCGCACCGGGATGCCCTCGGCAAAGGTGACCGGCACGCCGAGAGTCTCGGCGAGTTCATAACAGCGCGGCACATACGTGCCGGGATCGGTGTGGAGGACTTCGACTTGGTCGAGCGGCCAGCCGTTGGCGAGGCACCGGCGGAGGACTTCGCGGAGTTCGTTCGTTTCGCCGGTGGCCGTGAACGCATCGGTGAATTCCGGCGCGGGCGGTTCATCCACCGGCAGGCGCGTGACCGGCAGGAAATCGAGTGCGGAGAGGTCGAGATCGTCGGGCGCGAGCACGAGGACATCCGCCGGCAACGCGCCGCGGGCAAGACGGAAAACGTCGGCGTCGTCCACAAGACGAAGCCGGTCCAATTCCTGCCGGTAGCCGCGCAGGAGCGCCAGCAGGTCGCGGCCTTTGGCGTCGGCCTCGAAAAGGCCGTGTTCGAGGTCTGTTGGCTCGATGCCGGCCAGTCGGAGATCATGGAGCGTGGCGGCGAGACGTTCGGCGAGAGCGAGGCTGGGACGAAGTCCGCCAAGGTAGCCGGCGCCGAGTTGTTTCAGGAGCCGGGCGGCGAGGACGACGCGGCCGAGCGGGGTGATGAATTGCCGGCCGTTGAGTTTTGGCCCGGCGAGCGCGAGCGCGAGCGACAGTGGCGTGTGGAGGCGGACGTTGACGGCGGGCTGGCCGGTGCGGGCGCAGGCGTCGAGCCATTGTTGGCCGACGCGCCGGTTGGGGCCAAGCAACACTTTTTCGTCGAGGCGATGGTCGCGGCAGAATTCGGCCAGCGCGCGGATTTGGCGTGGCATTTGGTCGTCAACCTTGTTAGTGGTATTCCCGGTCATGCGGACGTTGACGAAGTATATCATGCGGCAACTGGGGATCACTCTGTTTTTCAGCTTGGGGGTGTTTACGTTTGTGTTGCTGCTCGGGCAATTCCTGCAACGCGCCAGCACCCTGGTGGTGGGCGGCAAGGCGGTGGCGTATTTTCTGGCGCTGATTTTGCCGTCGGTGCTGGTGTTTTCGTTGCCCATGGCGATACTGGCGGCGACGTTGCTGGTGGTCGGCCGGATGAGCGCCGACAACGAGATCACCGCGATGCGCGCCAGCGGGATGAGCCTTGCCGAGGTGATCGCGCCGATCATTGTGACGGCGGCGTTGGTCGGGGCGTTCTGTTTCTACCTCAGCGCCGAACTGGCGCCGCGCGGGATGTTTCGATTCCGGACGTTGCCCCTGCAATTGGTGGCTGAAGACCCGCTGGCGTTGTTGGAGGAGCGCACCTACATCAAGGATTTCCCGGGCCACGTGGTCTACCTCGGCCGCAAATACGTGACCCGGCAGGGCGAGAACGTGATTGAGGACGTGTTGCTCTATTCTCTGGATGGGGCCGGCAATGTGGTGTCCAGTTTGCGCGCCCAACGCGGCACCGTCGTCGCTGACGTGGCTGCCGGCAAATTGCGGATTGACCTGCACAATGTCCGGGGCGACCTGCGCGATCCATCCGACCCGACCAACATCCGCAAAATCCGCACGGGTACGACGGCGCAGCGGTACCCGATGGAGCTGGACTTGCGCCAGGTGACGCGCAGCGCCACGGAGAAACGCCGGTTGTCGGACATGACGGTGAGCGAACTGCGGGACCTGATCCGGTCGCTGGAGGCGCAGGGGATTCATCCGGCGGCGGCGTTGATGGAAGTGCACTGGCGGGCGGCCGGAGCGGTGGCGTGCGTGGCGTTTGCGCTCATCGGCATTCCCCTCGGCCTGAAGACCCACCGGCGGGAGACATCCATCGGCATCGCGATCAGTTTGGGGCTGGCGCTGGCGTGGTATTTGGTGGTCGTCGTGGCCAACGCCTTGAAACACAAAGCCTATATTTACCCAGAAGTGATTCTCTGGTCGCCGAACCTGTTTTTTGAAGTCCTCGGCCTGTGGCTGCTCTGGCGCGTCAGCCGGGTTTAACTGCCGGACAGGCGTTTGCCCATCACCTGCACCAGCGGCGCCAACTCGGCCATCAACTGCGCGAATTGTTGTGGTTTCAGTTGCTGACCGCCGTCGCTGAGCGCGGTGGCGGGGTCGGGATGGACTTCGACCAGCAAACCATCGGCCCCGGCCGCCACGGCGGCGCGGGCCAGCGGAATCACCATGTCATGCCGCCCGGCCGCGTGACTCGGATCCACAAACACCGGCAGGTGGGTTTCTTTTTTGGCCACGGCGACGGCGCCGACATCGAGCGTGTTGCGGGTGGCGTGCTCGAATGTGCGGATGCCGCGTTCGCAGAGAATGACCCGGTGGTTGCCGTGGACGAAGATGTATTCGGCGGCCAGCAGCCATTCGTCCACGAGGCCGGCCATGCCGCGTTTGAGGAGGATCGGCTTGCCGGACGCGGCGCAGGCGGCGAGCAACGGCACGTTTTGCGAGTTGCGCGTGCCGATCTGGAGCAAGTCGGCCACTTCGGCGACCATCTCCACATCCTGCGGCGACATCACTTCGGTGACGATGGGCAGCCCGGTCGCGGCGCGCGCTTCGCGCAGCAAATCCAATCCTTCACGACCGAGTCCCTGAAAATCGTACGGCGAAGTCCGGGGCTTGAACGCGCCGCCGCGGAACAACGTCGCGCCGGCCGCCTTGACCGCCCGGGCAGTCTCGAGCGTTTGTTCCCGGTTTTCGACGGAGCACGGGCCGGCCACAACGTGAAAGGCGCCGCCGCCGAGCTGGCAGCCGGCCACGTCAATCACCGAGTCGGCCGGCTGGTACTCGCGACTGACCAGTTTGTACTTCTTTTGGACCGGGGTGACCGATTCGACCTGGGGCAGGACGATCAGCGATTCGAGCGTGTGGTGCATCCGTTCGTCGCCGACGCAGGCGATGACGGTGCGTTCGACGCCCCGGATCAGCCGCGGCTCGTAGCCAAACTTCTTGACCGCATCGGCGACCTGTTGGATTTTCGGTTCGGGCGTTCCGACTTTGAGGACGATGATCATGGCGCACTTTCTTCGGCGAGAATGGCCCGTTTGTCAACGGCGCGCCGTCGCCGACGTGGCCGCGCCGAAATAACTTGTCCAGGCGATATTCAGCGTTTCGTCGGTGATGCGGAGCGGTTCGCGGCGGAATTTGCAGAGGTCAATGCAGCGCTCGATGAGGTCGCGCGGTTCGCAGGCTTTGGGGATCCGGTTCTCGCGGGCATACCGTTCGACCAGCCGGCCGAGCACGTGCGGGTCCACCTCCAGGCCGCGCGATTGGGCGTAGGCCATGAAGATTTCGGCATACACGGTCGGCGTGGGCGCGACGACTTCCATCCGGTAGCCCATCCGCCGCATGAACGCGTCGTCGGCAATGTCGGCCGGATCGAGGTTGGTGGCGAAAATGACCGTCTGCTCGAACGGCACCTGAATCTTCTTGCCGGTGCTCAAGGTCAGGTAATCCACCCGGCCCTCGAGGGGGATGATCCAGCGGTTGAGCAGTTCCTTGTACGAGCACCGTTGCCGGCCGAGGTCGTCGACGAGCAGCAGGCCACCGTTGGCTTTCATTTGCAGCGGTGCCTCGTAGTAGCGCTGGTGCGGCGAACTCAGCAGGTCGAGCGTCTCAATCGTCAGCTCGCCGCCCACGACGACCAGCGGCGGCCGGATCTTGACCCACCGTTTGTCGTAGTCGTCGGTTTTCGGTTTGACGCAGACGTGGTTGTGGCTGTCGAACACGCGGATAATCTGGCCGTCCACCTCGATGGCGTACGGGATCCAGATGTCGCCCGGCAGGGCGTTGGCCAACGCGGTGGCGATGGCGGTTTTGCCGTTACCGGCCGGGCCGTTCAGAAACAGGCTGCGTCCGGACGTGATGACCATGCCGAGGATTTGTTTGACCTCGGCGGAGAGCACGAGATGCGCCAGGGCGCGGTCCAGGGCCTTTTGCGTGACGACCGGGCGGTTGCGGACCTGGAGGACGATCATTTCGGTGTAGGCCTGCAACGAAACCGGTGCCGGGCCGACATAGTTGCAGAACTCGTTGATCCGGGCCACCTCGTTCCACCCGCGGTCGAGCATGGCGTAGCGGTGATTGTGCAGCCCGACAACGCCTTTTTTCTCCACGAACCGGTCGCGGTAGAGTTGCTCCAGCAACTGGTCGGTGATCACCAGCCCCAGCCGCAGCCGGTTGGCCACGGTGGCGGTCGTGCAATCCGTTTCCAACGACACCGCCCGCAGCGCCAGGCCGGTGAGGAAACCGAAACTCGTGTCCAACTCGTCGAGTTGACCGGGAAACGGCGGGGCAAACGGTTCCTGCTCGGCCGGCACCGGTCCCGGCGCGGGATCGGCGGCCGGCGCCGGCGGTGGCGGGTTTTCGACCGTGCTCATGGCGTCGTCGTTTTTAGCAGGATCCACGCCAGGAAGCTAGGACGAGCCGGGGGGAAACTCAAGATTTTTCCCCGACCGGTTACCGTTGACTGCCGGCGCGATTCTGTTAGCTTGGACGCGGTCATGGAGAAAACCATCGAACGGATTTGCGGGCTGCTGCAAAGTCCGGACGGGATGCGCCGGTGCGCGGCGGCCATGGTGTTGACGGAACTGGCCCCGAAAGAACCCGCCGTCGTCAAAGCCCTCGGCACCGCGCTCCGCGACGCCAACCAACTGCTCACCCGGTCGGTCCTCGAAGCTTTCGCGGCGATCGGCACCCCCGCGGTCGTGCCGTACGTGTTGCCGTTGCTCGACGCGCCGGACATGGAAACCAAACTCCGCGCCGCCGCCATCATTGCCCGCGCCGGCGGCGCATGTGTGGCCGACCTCAAACGCCAGCTCGAAACCGCCAACCCGCAGCAGAAACTCGTCCTCCTCGACATCCTCGCCCGGATCCACCGGCCCGACGCGCTGGACCTGTTGCTCGAAACGTTGTTCGACCCCAACTTCGAACTCGTCAAGGAAACCTGCCAGGCCGTCCGCCGCCACATCGGCGACGCCACGCCGGCGGAACGCGCCGCGCTGCACCAACGCGTCGTCAAGTTCATGAAGAGTTCCCGGGTCCAGAAGAACGACCGGGTCATCACGTCCTGCCTGCTGCTGCTCGGCCACATCGGCCGGCCCGAAGCCCGGACGCTGTTGCTGAAGTTTGCCGGCCCGCGCACACTGCCCTACATCCGCCGCAACGCCCTGCTCGCGCTCCGCAGCCTCGACATGGCCGGCGGCGCCGCTGCCAGTCTCGCCCGGCAGTTGGTGAAATACCTCGACGATGCCGAGTTCGCCAACGTCGTCCAACCGAGCCTCGACATCATCGAGAAACTGCCGCTGCCGGTGTCGTTTGCCGTCCAGTGGCGGAAACTGTTGAAAGGCCAACACGCCGCCGTCCGCGCGTTTGCCGCCCGCCGGTTGGCCGCGGCGGACACACCCGCCGGCAACCGGTTGCTGATGCAGTTGCTGGCCCACGAGGATCCGCAAGTCAGCGACATCGCCGCCGGCGCGCTCGCCCGGCACAAGGGCGCCGCCAAACTGTTGCTCGCCGCGCTTGCTCGCGAACGCCGCGCCGACCCGGCGTGGCGGCTGGCCAAAATCCTCAAGCCCCACAGCGAAACGGTGGACAAGGCGACGGTGAAAAAGTTCACCGCGTTGGCGATGCGCGCGTTGGCCCGCGGCGAACCGCGCGCCGAGGCGTTGCTCTATTTTCTGCGCAACATCAACCCCAAGGTCGCCGACGCCGTCTGGCGCGAGACCGGGCGGCAATTCAAGAAAGCCGGCCAGTGGGCCAAGGCCGGCGAGTGCTTCCGGCAACTCACCAGCAGCGACCTGTTTGACAACGACCTCCGGTACGAGTTGAGCGTCTGCAACCTCAAACAATCCCCGCGCGACCTCGCCCCGCACCTGCGCGCCGAAGACCACGCCCTGCGCGGTTTCCAGACCTTGCTGGAAAAGGGGTTCCCGCTGGCCGACCGGCTGTTGAAAGAAAAAGTGGTCGAGCCGGCCGAGTTGTACTACGTCGGCTTCCATTTCGCCGAGGGCCCCGGCGACGGACAGGTGAAGTTCGGCGAAAAACTGCTCGAACACGTCGCCAAACGCTGGGCCAAAACCAAAGTCGGCAAAGACGCCAAGAGCAAGCTCAAGCTCATCCAAGCCCCGGCCCCGCCACCGGCAAGTTGATTTGTCGCGGGAATAGCAACCACCGGTGATTGAGCTTGTCTTTCGCTGGTAACGAAATAGGAATCCGCAGGTTAACTGGTGGAGGCAGAGTTTGGATATGAAGCGGCTTTTCATAATCATCGCTATGCTTGGGGCGGTTCTCGCGGGTTGGTTCGGTTTGGGTGCCGCAGACCGTGTGTTGATTGCGAACCCCGCACTGACGATATGGGACCGCATACGCTGCTACTGCGGAGTTAGACCGGTTGCCATAATTCCTTTCCGATAATGTGCCGTGGGTAGGGCGCGGTGGCTCACCGCGCCGCCGCAGTTTTCTGGGCAATTCTGCGGCGGGCTGGACCAGCCCGCCTGACCATTGCGGAAATGACTTTTGGCAATCGGTCTAGCGTATTCCCACTCTATTTTGTGTTGAGCCTGGTGGCGAGCATCCTGTGGCGGCGGTCGAGATTGCTGCGGATATGTGCTATCGGGGCGCATGCAGTTGTCGGCGTATCTGTGTTGGCTTTAGCGGTGGCGGTGACTCTGACAAACCCACGCGGCAGGTTTGCCATGCTTCTGCTCGTGGTGCAGTACGTCGTGTTTCTCGGATTGTTTATTGGGTCGGTACGTCAGTCAGGCTCAAGCGAGACAGACAAATCACATTAGCTGCAGAGAAACCAGTGACCGGCGCGTTGACAAGGCCGGCAGGGTTCGTTCGCCAGAGCCTCGCTATGAGGCGACGCTACAGCCGGGCAGCGATGGGCGGCATTGACAGGGCGGACTGAATTCGGTACGGTATTCGGGCTGACGAAGCTAACATGATGAAACTCAAGGAAGACATACGTCCGGTAACCTACCTCAAAAGCAGCGCGGCGGATTTGCTGGCCCAGATCAATGCCACGCATCGGCCGGTGGTCATCACGCAGAACGGCACGGCCCGGGCCGTGTTGCAGGACCCGGAGAGCTACGAGAAGATGCGGCGCGCCATCGGCCTGCTGAAACTGATTGCCCAAGGCGAATCCGATGTGCAGGCCGGCCGGACCATCGCGGCCGATAAGGTATTTGCCGGGCTGCGCGCCAAGTTGTCCGCCCGCCCAGTATGAGGGGCATGAGGACCCGCTACACGGTGGCGTGGGCGAGCGTTGCCGAGCGCGATTTACAGACCGTCGCCGAGTTTCTGACCACCGATGATCCGGCCGCTGCCGCCCATGTGTTAGACCAAATTGAGGCGCGGACAGCGGCGCTTCAACAAATGCCGGAGCGCGGGCGGGTCGTTCCGGAGTTGGCGGCATTTGGGATTCATACGTACCGGGAACTGATCGTGACTCCGTGGCGGATCATCTATCGGATCAGCGAACAAACCGTCTATGTGCTGGCCGTGCTGGATGGGCGGCGGAATGTCGAGGACGTCCTACTGGATCGTCTCATCAACTCGACCCCATCCGGAAACCTCATTCCTGAATGATGTCATTCTGAGCGAAGCGAAAGCCGAGCGAAGCGAGACGCCGCTGGCGTGTGCGGCAAATCTCTGCTGTTTTCGGCAAATGTCGGAACGACAGAGACCCTGCGCTTCGCTCAGGGTGACACTCGGGGTGGGGGGACGGATGAGTTCTAATGGCGGCAAGCCGAAGCGCCCGGGCACAACGCTCAGGGATTGATGCGCCAGATGGTCGGTCGGATGTGGCGGCGCGTTGACAAGGCCGGCGGGGTTCGTTAGCCTTGCCGGGTTATGATTCGACGCTACAGCCGGGAAGCGATGCGGTCCATCTGGACCGACGAAAACAAGTTCAAAATCTGGTTGGACATCGAAATCCTCGCCTGCGAGGCGCGGAAGATACCGGCCAAAGACCTCGCCACCATCAAACGCCGGGCCAAGTTCACCGTCGAGCGGATCAACGAGATCGAGAAGACCACCAACCACGACGTGATCGCGTTCCTCCAGTGCGTGGCCGAAAACGTCGGGCCAGCCTCCCGGCATATTCACGTGGGGTTGACCTCCTCCGATGTCGGCGACACGGCACTGGCCTACCAGATGGTGCAGGCGGCGGACATTCTCATTGCCGACGTGAAGGCGTTGCGAAAGGTCGTGGCGCGGAAGGCCAAGAAGTACAAGTTCACGCCCTGCATGGGCCGCACCCACGGCGTCCACGCCGAGCCGACAACGTTCGGGCTGAAAATGGCGTTGATGTACGACGAGTTTGGCCGGGCGCTCACACGCCTCGAACGCGCCCGGGAAATCATCGCGGTCGGCAAAATCAGCGGCGCGGTCGGCACCCACGCCCATTTGTCGCCGGCAGTCGAGGCGTATGTTTGCCGGAAACTCGGACTGAAACCCGCCCGGATTTCCACTCAAATCCTGCAGCGCGACCGGCACGCCGAATACCTGGCGGCGCTGGCACTGGTGGGGTGTTCAATCGAACGATGGGCGCAGGAGTTCCGGCACCTCCAGCGCACCGAAGTTTTGGAAGCCGAGGAGTTTTTCGCGAAAGGTCAGAAAGGCAGCAGCGCCATGCCCCACAAGCGCAACCCGATCACCTGCGAACGGCTCTGCGGCCTCGCCCGTGTATTGCGCGGCAACGCGCTCGCCGCCATGGAAAACGTCGCGCTCTGGCACGAACGCGACATCTCCCACAGCTCGGTGGAGCGCGTGATCCTGCCGGACTCGACGACGTTGCTCGATTACATGCTCGCGAAATTGACCGACATTGTGGACAAACTGCTCGTCTATCCCGACCGGATGAAGGCGAACATCGAGTTGAGCAAAGGGCTGACGTTCTCGCAGGCGGTGCTGTTGGCGTTGACGAAGAAGGGCCTGACCCGCGAACAAGCGTACGCGATTGTCCAGCGCAACGCGATGGCCACGTGGCAGACGCCCGGCAAGACGTTCAAGGATTTCCTGTTGGCCGATGCCGCGTTGACCGCCAAAGTGCCGCCCGCGGAGATTGAGAAGCTGTTCGACATCAGCATCCATTTCCGCGAGGTCAATAACACATTCAAGAAAGTCGGCCTCGGGTGATTTTGGATTGACGGAACAATGAACGAACAGGAGTTCAAGAGACGGACAAAACGGCTGGCAACCCTTTGGGCTGCCAGCCCTACAATGATTTTTGTAGGGCGCGAAGCCCGCAGGGTTTCGCGCCGCAGCTGGCGTTCCTAATCCAAAATGGAAAATCCAAAATCCAAAATGGACCGTCCGTTCAGTTGGTGGGATACGCAACATTGGAAGCCGGCGCCGCCGGCGGCGGATGAATCGCACCGGCCCGGCCACAATCTCCCGCAGGGCGAGGAGAAATGGCGGCTGAATAATCCGAAGAAACGCGGCACCACCCAGCGCGGCACGGGCCGGTAGCAGTGGGGGGAGGGGCGTCCAGCCCGTCCAGCCGGGAAGTGGGCGGGCGGGAAGCCCGCCCCACGTGATCCTCTCACCGGCCGTTGAACTCGCGGACGGCGTCGAGCATCGCGACGATGTTGGCCACCGGGGTTCGGGCCTGGATGTTGTGGATGGCGTTGAACACGAACCCGCCGCCGGGCGCAAAAATCTCGCACCGGCGCAACACCTGTTCGCGCACCTCCGCCGGCGTGCCAAACGGCAAGACGTGTTGCGTGTCCACGCCGCCGCCCCAAAACGCGATCCGGTCGCCGTACGCGCGTTTCAGATGTTCGGGGTCCATGCCGGCCGCGGAGCATTGGACGGGGTTGAGGATGTCGAACCCGGCCGCGATGAAGCTGTTGATGAACGGCTCGACGGCGCCGCAGGAGTGTTTGAAACATTTCCACTTCGTGTGCCGGTGAATCCAGTCGGTGATCTGCCGGTAGTACGGCCGGTAGAGGTCGTCGAAGGTGCCAACCGAGCAGAACGACGAGGTTTGGGTGCCGAAATCCGTGCCGCACACGAAAACGATGTCCACGAAATCGCCGAGCGCCTCGGCCAATTTCGGCAAATTCGCCAGCGCGATGGCCGTTTGTTTTTCGAACACGGCGCGGACGTACTCCGGGTGCGCGGCGAGCGCCATGTACCATTCGTCCACGTTGCGGATGCCGCGCGGCCGTTTCAGGAACGGCGCCGGCACGAGCGCGATGTCGCCCAGCGCCGTGCCCGGCAAGCCGGCCACCACCGCCCGCCCGGTCGCCCGCGCCGCGCGCGCCGCGACGGCCAGCCGGTCGAGGTCGTCCTGTTTGAGCGGGCCGAACTCCTCCAGATTGTCGGCCGGGTTCAATTGGGTTTCGTCCAGCGGTTGCTGCCGGGGAATCGAATCGAAAAAATATCCGGTGACCGGCATGCAGGCGCTCGGCGGCGCGGTCCGGTCGCCCTGGGGATGAATGAGCACGTCGCCGCCGGGCGAGATGGTGACATTGAATTTCTCGCCGACGAGGACCTCTTGTCCCCACGGCGTGCGCCACGGTTTCCAGTTTTCGTTGGGGAAGCCGAACATCGTCTGCGGCGGGAGCGCGCCGGCGACGTCCACGCCGAGCGCGGCTTGCAAGTCTTCCTCGATCCAGCCCAACATCTGGTACGGTTCGTGGACTTTGACGGGGCGTCGCTCCAGGCCGTAGTACTCCCGCAGCGCGGCGACGCAACTGCAATGGATGCCGCTGACCGGCGTGGCGCCGAAATCCACCGGCACGCGGTCGGGCGACTGGTGGTGCAACGAAGCGAGGACGCGTTCGCGGCTGGTCATGCCGGTTTTCTAGCGGAACGACGGCGTCGCCGCAAGCCGGGAAATGCGCTACAGTACCGGTGTGCAAAAGGGAATTCACGATCGGCTGGCGGCGTATCTGCGGGCGCACCGGGTCGCCACGCTCGCGGTGGCCGACGCCGCCGGGGCGCACGCGGCGGCGGTGTTTTACGCGGCCGACGACCAGTTGAATTTGTATTTCGTGAGCGACCCGGCCTCCCGGCATGGCCGGGCATTGGCGGCCACCGGAACGGTCGCCGGCACGGTGCAGGATGACCGGCAGGAATGGCACGAGATTACCGGCCTCCAGTTTCACGGCGCGGTCCGGCAACTCGACGGCGACGAACGCCGGCGCGGGTGGGAGTTGTACACGGCGCGGTTCCCGTTTCTGTTGACCGGCAACGTCGTGCTGACCGGCGCGCTGGCGCAGTCGGCGCTGTGGAAGATCGCGCCGCGCTGGATGCGGCTGATTGACAACCGGCTCGGCTTCGGCCACAAAGAGGAATGGCACCGGAGATGAGATGAGCAAACCGACCCGAACCAAATTGGACGCGCACATGGAGCGTCACGCCGCGCTGATGCAACGGGCGTGGAAAGCGCACCGGAGCCATCTCTACGACGGCGCCGCCAAACAACTCGGCGCCGTCCTCGGCACGGACGAACTCGAAATCCATTTCGCCACGATGCCCGCCCGGTACTGGCAGCAAAACGATCTCGCCGCCGTGACGTGGCATTTGGAAACCATTCACCAGTTTTTCGAGACGCTGGCCGACCCGGACATGCCGGGCACAATGCCGGTCCTGCGCTGGCGGCCGGGCCGCGAGCGGCACCTCCTGGAATTGGCGCTCTGCACGTGGGACCGGCCGGGCTTGCTCGCCAAAGCCGCCGGCGCGCTGGCCGGCGCCGGGTTGGATATTTTGCAGGCGGACATCTACACCCGCGCCGACAACGTGGTGCTGGACATTTTCCACGTCAGCGCCGCCGGCAGCCGGCGCGCGCCGACGAAAACTCAGTTGGCCGCCGCCCGTGACCGGCTCGTGGACGCCTTGCGGGCGTGACCGGCGCATTTTGCGCTGGCTTTTTTGCCGCGGACCGGCTTGAATCGGCCGCGTGGGGAACGACCGCCACCCAAGGAGGGCGGGCTTCTCCCTGACGGAACTGCTTGTGGTCGGCGCGGTTGTCAGTGTGCTGGCTGGTTTGCTGTTGCCGGCGTTGGGACGCGCCCGCGAAAAGGCCCGGCAGGCAGTTTGCATGGGGAACCTGCGCCAGATCGGCCAGGCCGCGTTGATGTACGCCGATGACTGCGGCCGGCTCCCCACGTCCACCGATTACGGCTACGTCCTGTGGAACGGCACCGACTACATCCTCTACGGCCGGCTCGTGCCTGCTTACGGGCGCGGCTTGGCCAAGTCGTTCTTCTGCCCCAGCGCCGATGTGTTGACGATGAACAGTGCACTGACCGGCCTCCAAAACCTCGGCGTTCCCGGCAGGACCACCGCCGGCAGCTATTACATCCGCAGTCTCGACCAGGGCGCGCCCGCGCGGCTCGACGGCGCCGACCGCGCGTTGCTGGCCGACCTGGCCGGCAACCATCCGCCCGGCCACCACGTCCTCTACACCGACGGCTCCGTCCGCCGCCAACCACCGGCCGGCGATCTCAATGCGGCGACCACCTGGACGCAATGGGATGGCGGGGGCTTCCTGCCTTGACCGGCGGGCCGATCGTGATACGGTCTCGCTCCCATGCAAAAACATCCAGTCATTACTCGCAACCGGTTGAACCGGTTCTGCGGCGATATCCGCCGCCGGCTGTACACGGAAAAAGCGCCGGTCACGCTCGCCGTGCATTCCACCGAGCACCGGATCCGATTCGAGGAGGCGGTGCGCGCCGCGTACCGGCCCGCGCGGGTCGGCGAACAGTTCGGCCCGGCGTGGTCCACCCATTGGTTTCAAGTGGACATTGAAATCCCGGCGGCGTGGAAAGGCCGGGAGGTGCATCTGTTGTGGGATTCGTCGTCGGAAGCCTGCGTCTGGCAGGACGGCCAGCCGTTGCAGGGCCTGACCGGCACGGGCGGCTCGTTGCGGAACGATTTTCGGCTGACCCGGTCGGCGGCGGGCGGCGAACGGCTCCGGCTGCACATCGAGGTCGCCTGCAACGGGCTGTTTGGCGTTGGCGGCGGGGCGTTCAGTCAGTTGGGATTGCTCCGGCAGGCGGAGATTGCCGTCTTGGATCGGGACGCGTGGGATTTGTTGTGGGATTTCACGGTGATCGCCGAGATGGCGAATGAGTTGCCGGCGGAGACGCCGCGCGCCGGGCAGGCGCTGGCGGCCGGCAACGAGATGGTCAACCTCTGCAACCTCGACGACCGGCAGACGTGGCCGGCGGCGCGGGCGGTGGCGGCGAAGTTTTACGCGGAACACAACGGCGCTGGCCAGCACAACGTGTCGGCGGTCGGTCACGCGCACATTGACACGGCGTGGCTCTGGCCGTTGGCGGAGACGCGGCGCAAATGCGTGCGGACGTTTGCCACGGCCGTCCGGTACATGGCGGATTACCCGGAGTACAAGTTTGCCTGTTCGCAGGCGCAGCAACTCGAATGGATGAAGGAGCGGTACCCGATGTTGTACGAGAAGATCCGCGACCGGGTGAAAGCCGGCCAGTTCGTGCCCTGCGGCGGGACGTGGGTCGAGCCGGATTGCAACCTGCCGAGCGGCGAGTCGCTGGTCCGGCAGTTCCTGTATGGGCAGCGGTTTTTCCGGCGCGAGTTCGGGCAGTATTGCCGGGAGTTCTGGAATCCCGACGTGTTCGGATACTGCGCCCAGCTCCCGCAGATCATGCGCGGCGCGGGCATCGAGTTTTTCCTGACGCAGAAACTGTCGTGGAACCAGTTCAACAAGCCGGCCGCCCACACCTTCCTGTGGGAAGGACTCGACGGCAGCCGGGTGCTGACGCATTTCCCGCCGACCGACACCTACAACGGGAATTGCACGGTGAAGGAAGCGTTGTTCGGTGTCCGCAATTTCAAAGACCACGACCGCGCCCGGGAAAGCTGCCTGCTCTTCGGCCACGGCGACGGCGGCGGCGGGCCGACCTTGGAAATGCTGGAACGGTTGCGCCGGATGCGCGACGTGGACGGTCTGCCGCGCATCGAACAACGCAGCCCGGCGGAGTTTTTCCGGCGGTGCGCCGCCGACGTGCGCGACCCGGTGGTGCTGGTTGGCGAGTTGTACTTCGAGTTGCACCGCGGCACCTACACCAGCCAGGCCAACAACAAACGCGACAACCGCCGCAGCGAAGAGCTGCTCCACGACGTCGAGTTCCTCGCCGCCGTCACCGGCCCGTATCCGCAAGCCGAGCTGGACCGGCTCTGGAAACTCGTTTTGCTGAACCAATTCCACGACATCATCCCCGGCTCGTCCATCCGGCAGGTCTATCAGGACAGCGCCGCGCACTACGACGAAATCCTCAACACCGCCGGCGCCCTCCGCGCCACGGCGCTGCAAACGCTGCTTCCCGCCGGTCAGGAACGCGTGGCCGCCGTGAACACGCTCGGTTTCCCGCGCACGGAAGTGGTGGACATCGCCGGCCAGCCGGCCGTGGTTGCCGCGCCGGCGCTGGGCTGGGCCGTTGCCGAACCGGTCCGCACAACAACAACGCCGGTCACCGTGACAGAATCGGCCGACCGGATCGTGCTGGAAAACCAGTTCGTCCGGGCGGAATTGCGGCGCGACGGCCGGTTGGCGAGTCTGTTTGACAAACGCACCGGCCGCGAAACCCTGGCCGGGTTGGGCAACCAGTTTGTGTTGTTCGACGACAACCCGGTCAACTGGGAAGCGTGGGACGTGGATGTGTTCCACCTCGAAAAACGCTGGCCCGTCGCCCCGGCCGCGTCGGCCACCGTGATCGAGCGGCACCCGTTGCGCGCGCGCGTCGAGTTCACGTACGCGTTTCTCCGTCAGACGGTGACGTTGACGGCCATCTCGGCCCGGTTGGACTTTGCCACCGAAGTGGATTGGCACGAGCGGCAAAAGTTCCTCAAAGTCGAGTTCCCGGTCAACGTCCGCGCCATGACCGCCACCTACGAAGTCCAGTTCGGCCACCTGGAACGGCCGACGCATTTCAACACCAGTCACGACCTCGCCCGGTTCGAGGTCTGCGCTCATCGCTGGGCCGACCTGAGCGAACCGGGGCTGGGGGTGGCGTTGTTGAACGACTCGAAGTACGGCCACGCCGCCCACGGCAACGTCCTGCGGCTCTCCCTGCTCCGGTCGCCGAAACACCCCGACCCCGAAGCCGACATGGGCCGGCACAAATTCCGGTACGCGTTGCTGCCGCATGCCGGCGATTTCCGCGCGGCCGGTGTGATCGAAGAAGGCTACCGGTTCAACCAGCCGGTGCTGGTGCAGCCGACGAGCGCTCCGGTCGGCGAGAAGTCGTTCTTCCAAGTGGATCGGCCCAACGTCATCATCGAGACCGTGAAGAAAGCCGAGGATTCCGGGGCGTTGATCGTGCGGCTCTACGAGGCGCACGGCGCGCGCGGCCCGGTGCGGCTGAGCAGTCCGTTGCCGGTCCAGAGCGTGCGCCGGTGCAACCTGCTCGAAGAGGAAGACCAGCCGTTGCGGTGGGAGAACGGCGGTGTCCAGTTTGACGTGACGCCGTTTCAGATTGTGACCTTGAAGCTGATCCGGTAGGATGCGCCCGCTCATGAAAGCCAAAATCATTGTCATGCCGAAAAAGACCGTGCTCGACCCGCAGGGCAAGACGGTCAAACACGCGCTCGAATCCATCGGGTTCAAAGGAATCAAAGAGGTGCGGATCGGCAAGTTCATCGAGGTCGAACTGGCCGGCCGCAACAAGGCGGCGCTGCAACAGAAACTCGACGACGCCTGTCACCGGCTGTTGAGCAACCCGGTCATTGAGGATTACGAGTTCACCATCAAATGAAGTTCGGCATCATCCAATTCCCCGGCAGCAACTGCGACCAGGACGCCTACCACGTCCTGGCCAACGTTTTCGGCCAGCCGACCCGGTACATCTGGCACAAAGACGCCACGCTCGGCGACGTGGATTGCGTGGTCATCCCCGGCGGGTTCAGTTACGGCGATTATCTGCGCACCGGCGCCATTGCCCGGTTCTCGCCGGCCATGAAGGCGGTCACCGCCCACGCCCAAGCCGGCGGCCTCGTCATCGGCATCTGCAACGGTTTCCAAATCCTCTGCGAAGCGCATCTGTTGCCGGGCGCGCTCGTCCGCAACAAGAACCTGAAGTTCATCTGCGACTGGGTGCAGTTGCGCGTCGAGACCACCGAATCGCCATTCACCAACGCCTGCCGGCCCGGTCAGATTCTGCGGCTGCCCATCGCCCACGGTGAAGGCTGCTACTTTGCCGAGCCGGCTGTGATCAAGCAACTGAACCGTGAAAATCGGGTGTTGGTCCGCTACGTGCAGAATCCGAACGGTTCGGTGGACAACATTGCCGGCATCTGCAACGAGGGGCGGAACGTTTTCGGCTTGATGCCCCATCCCGAACGCGCCAGCGAAGCCATCCTCGGCAGCGAAGACGGCCGCCGCATCTTCGAGTCCATCCTGTGGACCGGCGCCGCGGTCGTCCGCTGAAAACCACCGGCAACCGCGGCCGCGGCCAATCCCGGCAACCCTGTTTCTGCCGGCCGCGACGGACGTGCCGGGCGGGACGGTGACCGCTGCCGAGAGAGATGGAGGATGGCAAAAGCTTGCCAGGCGGCGTCCCGGTATCATACTACTCTCGCCCGTGAATTCTCCCGAACAACCGACGCCTCCCCGCGCCGCCCGGTGCGTGATCCGCCTGACCGGCTGGGGCGCCTTGTTGCTGACCGGGGCGCTTCTCGCTCCGTGGGGCGTGCTCATCTGGTGGCGGACGACCGAACGGCGCGCGCCGGTCGCCGTTACTCCAGCCCCCCGGCTCCCCACAGTGACGGGCATCACCCGCACCCGGCCCGGCCCGTGGGGCGACCTGGAATTGACGCGGATCATGCTCGAACCGCCGCGCGAGTTCATCTCCACGCAATTTGATTACGGGCCGACCCGGTGGTTTTTTCGCGGAGCCACACCGGCCTCGCTGTCCCTCCAGTTGGCGACGTTGCCGTGGACCGAAGCCCAGCGACAAGAGGTGCTCAATCAGCAACAATGGGAGATCGGCCCCTCCGGCATTACCATTTTACCCTCGGCGGAGCTTGTCCTGAGCCTCAGCCCGGACCTGCGCGCCGCACTGTACGAGATTTTACGGGCGGACCCGGCCAATAGCACCCAGCACATGCCGGCCCGATTTCGCGGGGATACCGCAGACGAGTGGTTTGCCAACTCCGCGCTGCCGCCGCCGACCCTTGCCCTGCTGAAACAACTGGTCTATCGGCGCGGCAACGCTCTGCTGTTCTCCGATCCGCAGGTGGTGCTCCCCCGCCTGTCTTCCGACGACGAACGCGTCGCAGTGCTGAAGGTGCTGGGGCGCAAGGTGTCCTTGCTGGTCCAGTTGCGCCTCCACCCCGACACGAACCTGGACGAGGTCATCCGCTATTGGGAACGGGGCGGACGCAACAAGGACATCGAACCGCTGTTGCGTTCGTTGCCCCGGCCGCCCGGCGGGTTCGCCTTGGACATCGCCCACTTGCTGCCCCGCTTCGCGCGGGGACTACTCTACACCTACCCCGAACCCAATTCCGACGCGGACCGGGTGCAACGCGATTGCCACTGGACTTCGCTCAACTTCTTCGCGTCCACCCCCAACGACCAATTTGCCGACGAGGCCGTGGCCACGGCCAAGCTCAGGAATGATTACTATCCCATCGTGGGCGATCCGACCTTTGGGGACATCATCGTGTTTCAGCGATCAAACGGCCTCGTTTATCATTCGTGTGTGTACATCGCTGCGGACATCGTGTTCACCAAGAACGGGCGCACCCCGCAGACGGCCTGGCAGTTGATGCAGTTGGCGGACTTGCTGCCGTGGTACGCCGATGACCCCGACGTCACAGTCCGCGCCTATCGCCAACGCGCGCAGTAGTCTCTTGCCCCGAGTCGAAGCCGGGCGATCCTGGCCCTGTCGCCGGTCTTTCCAAGGGCACGCCGCGCGCAGCGATGGGACTCTGCCGGTTCTGTCGCGGGCGACCGCCGGAAGTCAGAGACCGGCAGCGGCGTCTCGCTACGCCCGGCTTGTCCCGCGGACCACAGCCCGGCTATAACTTGGCCGTGGACCTGCTCGCCAAGCCCGATTTTGCAGAAACGAAAACCGCGTGGCGGCACTACTGGGCGCGCGAAAAATGGAAGCGGCCGCTCGTGGTCGCGTCCGTGCCGCGCGACCCGGCCCGCCCGCTGCCGTGGAAAGAACACCCGGCCTACCACCTGTATTCGCGCACCCTGACCGGCCAGTGGGACGAACAGTTCCACCGGATTGACCGCTGGCTGGAGAACACGCTGTTCCCGGCCGAGACGGTGCCCTATTGCAGCGGCGATTTCGGCCCCGACCAGTTCGCCGCGTATCTCGGCGCGACCTTAAAATTCTCGCCCGCCTCGCCCAACACGAACTGGGTGGACCCGGTCATCGAGGACTGGGACAATTTTCCAATCCGTCTCGACCCGGCCAACCCGATCTGGCAGCGGCACCTCGAATTTCTGCGGCGCATGGCGGCGCACGCCCGCGGCCGGTACCTGGTCGGCATCTGCGATCTGCACTCCAACGGCGACGCCCTGAGCGCGTTGCGGCACGGCGAACGGCTCTGCCTGGATTTCTACGACCACCCCGCGCAGGTTGGGCGCGCGATGCGCGCCGTCCGCAAACTCTACCCGCCCATCTACAACGGCCTGTACGAAGCCAGCGGCTGCACTGCCGACACCGGCAGCATCGGTTGGACGCCGTTCTGGTCGGACGGCAGGTTCGCCACGATCCAGTGCGACTTCATCTGCATGATCAGCCCGGACGTGTTCCGCGAGCACATCCGCCCGGCGCTGGAAGAGGAAGCGGCGTTTCTCGATCACTGCGTTTTTCACCTCGACGGCCCCGGCGCGTTGCCGCATCTCGACGACATTCTGGCGATCAAGGACATTGATGTGATTCAGTGGGTCAGCGGTGCCGGCCAGAAACCGATGTGGCAATGGCTGGACGTGTTGAAGAAATGCCAGGCCGCCGGCAAGGGCCTGCAACTTTACGATCTCACCTGCGAGCAAGCCCAACAACTCCACCGCGAACTCGACCCGGTCGGCCTCGTGTATTGCGTCAACGCCAGGAGCCTCGCGGAGGTCGAGGCCTTTTGCCGGTGGCTGGAGCAGAACAGTTGAGTTCTGGGATCAGAAACCGAGCCGGTTCTGTCGGTCCCTTGGTTGTCGGCCGACAGTCGTATCCCCCGTGTGGCCCCGCGGTTTCCCGACGGCAATCTCAACGCAGCAGGGCGGCGACCTCGTCGCATTGACGGCGGAAGGAAACGTCGTCGAGCACCGGCGTGAGGTCGGTCGTCGGGAGGGCGTGTTCGAGTTCAATCCAACTCTTGCAGCCGCCGTAGGCCGGCAGCACCGGCCGCAGGACCGGGGTGGCGCGCCGGTACACGCGCAGCACCAGCACGACCAAACCGGGTTCGCGGCCAAATTGGAACCGCTGCGCCACCACCGATTCGCTCCAAAGATGCCGGCCCTGCAACCGGCGCGCGGCGGCCAGATCGGTCAGCCGGTACACGGCCGCGGTGGTCGCGAAAAACTCAATCGGCACAACGTCGGATCGGGCCTGTGCCGCCAGGGCGCGCAGGGCGGGCCGGTATTGGAGGATGACGGATTCCTCGGCTTCGTGAAATTGTGTCGGGAACAACCAGAACTCCGGGTGCAGGACTTGAAACTGGCCTTTCGTCTCGTGGATGCCGCCTTTGCGGAGCGACAAGATTTGTTCGCCCCGGCCCAACGCGTGGACGGCGATGGCCCATTCTTTGTAGGCGATGTTGGTTTGGGCAATCACGCCGCGAGACCGAAGTTGTGCGCCACAAGGTCGGCGACCCGGGCGAGTTCTGCGGCGGTGAGCGGCGGCGTGTCGGGCGCGGCGGCGAACTCCGCCAGTTGCTTTTCGTTGTAGATGTTCGGCAGCACGGAGCCGATGCACGGGTCGGCCAGAATGAACTGGATCGCGGCCTGGCCGAGGGTCCGGCCGGTCGCGCCGGTGAGGAAGGCGAGTTGCTCGACTTTCTTCAAGCCGTCGAGCAGCCACGCTCGGCGGCGCGCGTCGGTCGTGACGCGGAAGTGGCGGTGATCGTTCGGGTCGAACGCCGTTTGCTCGTCGAACGCGCCTTCGAGCAGGCCGCTGCTGTGCGGGACGCGGACGAAGACGTTGATCGGATAGCGGGACGCGACCGGCAGGATTTTCTCGCCGAGCATTTGCTCGAGCAAATTGTAGATGATCTGCGTGTGGGCCTGGCGTTCGGTGATCGTGGCGAGACCTTCGTCAATCTGCCGGGCATCCAGCGCCGGTCCGGGCGCGGTGCCGTAGGTCAGAATCTTGCCGGCTTGTTTCAACTCCTCCAACGTGGCGAAGATGTCGTCGTTGCGGATCGCGTCGAGCCGGGGGTTGTGGAGCTGGTAGAGATCAATCCGGTCGGTCTGCAGCCGCTGGAGGCTTTTTTCGCAGGCCGACCGGATGTACGCCGGTGTCCAGCGGTGCGGCCGCTCGCGCTGGCCGGGCTGGACGCCGGGATGATTGTAGAAATCGTAGCCGAACTTGGTGGCGATGACGATTTCGTCGCGCTGACCGGCCAACGCCTGCGCCAGCAGCGTTTCGCCCTTGCCGTCGCCGTACACGTCGGCGGTGTCGAAGAAATTGATGCCGCGCTCGAACGCCCGGCGGAGCAGGCGGACGCCGGTGGCAAAATCGTTCGCCGGCACGCCCCACATGGTGGTGCCGATGGTCCAGACGCCGAATCCGACCTCGGAGATGGTCCGGTCGGTGCCCTTGAGTGGCCGGTATTTCATAACGTGGCGAGAACCTCCTCGATGCTGCCGCGGATGCCGGTGAAGATCGGCGTGTCGCGCAGCGTGTACTTGCGGACCTCGTGCTCCCGCATTTCCATGACCAGATTCAGAAAATCAGCGGGAACGTCGCCCTCGAACGCGACGACAAACTCCGGGTCGTCGAGGCCGAAGCTGTAGCTGGTGTTGATCTTGATGCCGGGATAACGGTGGCCGGCTTCGATGTGGACGTTCATCATCCGTTGCCGGTCGGCCTGCGGGAGTTGATACCAGTCGGTCATTTTCCAAAACGGGTAAATGAAGATGTATTTGCTCGTGCCCGGCACGACGCGCCCGCGCCGGCCCTCGCTGCCGGGATGCTCGTGGTGGTCCACGTACAGCGAGCGTTTGGTCATCCCGAGGTAACTGTACGGCGTCGCGCACCACTGGCCGAGGCCGGTGCGGCGGAGTTGGGTGGTCATCGCGGTGAAATCCTCGAGTCGGTTGCTGATCCGCCACAACCCGAAATCGGTGTCGCCGCGGGTGCCGACGGTGCTGAACGGGAGCACGAGACATTGTTGCTGCCAGGCGTGCACCACCCCGGCAAACTCGGCCAGCCCGGCCGCGCGTTGTTCCCGGGGCAACCGGTGCCATGCCGGTTCGGCCTTGTAGAACACATAGTTCACGTACTGCGGTTGGCTGTTGCCTGTCATGGCCGGCACCGATAAACCGGGTTTGGCCACTTGTCCAGTGGCGCCACGGTGCTATTGTCCCGCGTGCAAATTCCCGTTTCGTTCAACGATCCCGTCAACGCCCGGATTCTCGCCGTCGCCGAGGACCGGCTCCAGGGGTTTCAACGCGACCCGCTGGGCGCGATTGCCCGGCAAGCGGGCGTGGCGCTGCCGACCGTGATTGCCCGGTTGCAGGCGATGTTGCAGGCCGGCACGATCCGGCGCATCCGCCAAACGGTGCTGGCCGCCAACCTCGCCCAGGGCGCGCTCGTGGCGTGGCAGGTGCCGGCACCGCAGCTCCAGCGCGCGTTCGACTGGATGTTTCAGCAGGACCCGTTCACCGGTCATGTCGTCATCCGCACCACGGACGCCGGCCCGACGACGTACCGGCTGTGGACGACGGTGAAGGTGCCGCCGGGGTTTTCCCTGTCGGCGCATTGCGCCTTGCTTGGCCGGCTGACCGGCGCGACGCGATACGTTCTGTTGCCGGCCCGGAAACTGTTCGTGCTCGGGGTCGGCCACATCCGCCGGCGCGGCCTCGAACCCGGCAGCCGTGCCGACGCGCTCGCCGCGGCCACCGACGTGGCGGTGACGCCGTTGACCGACCGGGAATGGCGGGTGTTGACGGCGCTGAAACGCGAATTTGCCCCGGCCGAACTCGTGCCGGAGATTTGGGCCGCGCGCGCCCGGGAAGCGGGCGAGACGCTGGCGGATTTTCTGGCGCTGGCGGCGGACTTCGACCGGCGCAAGATCCTCGGCCGGTTCTCGGCGTTTCTCGAACATGTGAAGCCGGTCGGCTCCGGCGAACGGGTGACGCGGTTCAACGCGCTGTTTCACTGGGCGGTGCCGCCCGGCCGCGAGGTGGACGCAGGCCGGGAAGTGGGCCGGCACCACATCCTGACCCACGCCTACTGGCGCGAGGGCGGCCCGGAGTTTCACGGCGTCAACATCATGGGCGTCGCCCACGGCACCGACAAACAACTGTTGCTCGCCCATAAAACCGCCATCGACCGGCATTTGGAAGAGGCCGGGATCGCGGTGAGTTACACGAACGTCTTCTGGGGCGGCCGGAGCGAAATCAAGCCGTCGGAAATCTCCCCGCTCGTCTACCGGGACTGGTTCCAGCGTTGGTCAGGCCGTCCTTCCGCCGCACCCGCGCTGGCGGCACCGCCCGGACCGTCCCCGTGATTGGACGACCCGCCCTTGACCGGTCTGCGCTTTTCACTACTGTGCCGCAGGTCCTGACATGAAACTCGTCTTTCTCGAACTCCACGCCTGGGAGGCGGACTATCTGCGCGCCCGGCTCCAAACCCCACACGAACTGGTGGTCATCCCGCGCCCGCTGGAGGACGGCGACCTGCCCGCGCTGGCCGATGCCCTGGTGGTGTCGCCGTTCATCTACTCGAAACTCACCGCGGAGCGGCTCGCCCACTTGCCCCGCCTCAAACTGGTGGCCACCCGCTCGACCGGCTTCGATCACGTGGACCTCGCCGCCTGCCGGGCGCGCGGCATCACGGTCTGCAACGTCCCCTCCTACGGCGAGAACACCGTCGCCGAGCACACTTTTGCCCTGATCCTCGCGCTTTCCCGCAAGGTGCACGAGGCGTTCGTCCGCGTCCGGGCCGGCAACTTCTCACTCGACGGCCTGCGCGGGTTCGACCTCAAGGACAAAACCATCGGCGTCATCGGGGCCGGTCACATCGGGCTGCACGTCATCCGCATTGCCCGCGGTTTCGGCATGAACGTGCTGGCGTTCGATCCCCGCCGCGATCGTTTTCTCGCCGAGGTGCTCGGCTTCGCGTACGCCGACCTGGATGATGTGTTGGCGCGCGCGGATATTCTCACGTTGCATGCCCCCGACAACTCGCACACCCACCATCTCATCAACCGCGCCAACATCCACCGCTTGAAACGCGGCGCCATCCTCATCAACACCTCTCGCGGCGGCCTGGTGGACACCACTGCCCTGCTGGAGGCGCTCGACCAGGGGATTCTCGCCGGGGCCGGCCTGGACGTGTTGGAAGGCGAGGAAGCCGTCCTCGAAGAAAGCGCGTTGCTCAGCGACCAGACCAATCCCGAACTGCTGCGCCGCGCCATCCAGAACCACCTGATCCTCAAAAAACCCAACGTCGTCTTCACCCCGCACAACGCCTTCAACAGTGAGGAAGCGCTGGAACGAATCCTCGAAACCACTGCCGACAACATCCGCGCGTTCGCCGCCGGCACGCCAAAGAATGTGGTCGGTTGAGTCAGCCCCAGAAACGGGGACGACCGGAAAGAAACTGGACGTCGCGCTGTGGGATGCTTTCCCGATCCCACCCGGGGACTCGACAGGGGCCGTCCGGCTTGCTACTGTAGCCCGCCATGAGCCAAGCCATCCGGTTGGAAGTCGAATCCGCCAAAGGCCAACAAACCATCCTGGTTGGCCGCGGCCGGCCGCGTTTGCTCACCGAGATTCTGCGCCGGGAACGATTGCCGCTCAACACCCGCTGCGGCCAACGCGGCCTTTGCGACGGCTGTATCATCGAACTGCTCGAAGGCACGCTCGTCAAAGCCAGCACCGGCGAAAAAGTCACCACCGGCAGCGTCCGCGGCTGCGAATACCGGCTCGACGACACGCCGGTGCGCATCCGCATCCCGGCCCGGTCGCTCCTGGCCTACGAACCGCAGGCCGTCAGCGAGTTTCGGTTGAACGTTCCCCGCGCTCACGACCCGGTCTGGCAAACGGTGGCGGCCCCCATCACCGCACTGAAACGCCGCCGGCCCATCCGCGGGTTGCCGGCCACGACCGGCTACGCCACGATGGAATACCGGGACGACCATTGGCTCGTGACCGGCGTCGCCGCTCAACCGCCGGCCCGCGCGCTCGGCGTGGCGGTGGACATCGGCACGACCACGGTGGCGGTGATGTTGGTGGACCTTGCCGACGGCAAAATCCTCGGCCGGTGCGCCGATTTCAACAAACAGATGCACCTCGGCGACGACGTGGCGACGCGGATCGGTTTGTGCGCGGCCGACAAGACAATGCTCGGCCAGTTGCAGGAGGCCGTAGTCAATCAAACCATTGTGCCGCTGCTTGACGCGTGTCTGCGGCAGGCCCGCGCCGACCGCGCCGAAGTCAAGGCGATGGCCGTCGCGGCCAACACGACGATGCTGCATCTGTTTGCCGGGGTGGACCCGACGCCGCTGGGCGTGTATCCGTTCCAGCCGGCGTTTCTCAACCACCGGCCGCTGGAGCTGTCCGCGTTGCCGGGCGTGAGCGTGCATCTGTTGCCGAGCGCGTCGGCCTACATCGGTGCCGACCTGACGGCCGGCATCCTCGCCAGCGGGTTGGCCTACGACGACGGTCCGAGCATGCTCGTGGACGTCGGCACCAACGGCGAGATCATCCTGAAAAACGGCCATCACCTGCTCGGGTGCGCCACCGCGGCCGGGCCCGCCTTCGAGGGCGCCGGCCTCACCAATGGCATCCGCGCCGGGGCCGGCGCGGTCGAACGGATCTTCCTCACGTCCCGGCCGTTCGCAGTTCAGGCCAGAGTGATCGGCGATACCAAACCGATCGGCATTTGCGGCTCGGCCTACGTGGATCTGCTGGCCGAAGGCCGGCGCGTCGGCCTGCTCACGCCGACCGGCCGCTTCCAGAACGACGGGGCCGGCGACTGGTTGCAGCGGCACGACGACGGCCTGGCGTTGCGCGTGGCGCGCGGCCAGGGCAACCGCGAGATTCTCATTTCGGAAACCGACGTGGCGCATCTGCTCCAATCGAAAGCGGCCATCGGCGCCGGCATTCTGACGCTCCTCGAACGCGCCGGGCTGAAACCGGGCGACATCCAGCGGCTCTACATGGCCGGCGGGTTTGGCATGCACATTGATATTCCGAACGCCATCGCCTGCGGACTGCTGCCGGGCTTCGAGCCGCGGCAGGTGCAGGTCGTCGGCAACACGTCGCTGGCCGGCGCGTATCTGGCCTTGCTCGATTGCGGCGCGCTCGACGAAATTGGCCGGATCAGCCAGCGGATTGAGATTGTGGAATTGAATCTCGATCCCCAGTTTGAATCTCGGTACATTGATCAGCTCAGTCTCCCATGAAAACGATTCCACTTTGGTCCAACGATGATCGTGTGCTGGAAATCCACGCGCCGGCCGCGCCGGCCCGGCAGGCCGTCGTGGTCTGTCCCGGCGGCGGCTACCAGGGGCGTGCGCCGCACGAAGCCGGGGTGATTGGCGCATTTCTCGCAGCCCACGGCATCCTGGCGGCCGTCGTGCCGTACCGGGTGCGGCCGCACCGGCATCCCGCGCCGCTGGCCGATGCCTGCCGGGCAATGCGGTTGATGCGGCACCATTTCCCCGGACTGCCGGTGGGCATCATGGGGTTCAGCGCCGGCGGCCATCTCGCCGCCACCGTGGCCACCCAACCGGATTTGTACCACGATCCCCACGATGAGTTCGTCGGCCAACACTCCGCCCGGCCCGACCGGGTGATTCTGGCGTACCCGGTCATCTCGTTTGTGGCCTACGCGCATCAAGGCTCGATGGACAACCTGTTGGGCGCGAACGCGACCCTCGCCCAGCGCCGGCAACTCTCCGCCGAACTCCACGTCACCCCCGCCACGCCGCCGGCGTTTCTGTTTCACACCGCCGACGACGGGGGCGTGCCGGTGGAGAACAGTTTGATGTTCGCGGCGGCCTGCGCGCGGGCACAGGTGCCGTTTGCGCTGCATATTTTCCCGCACGGCCGGCACGGCCTGGGCTTGGCGCTGGACGATCCGGTGTTGCGCCAGTGGCCGGAACTGCTCGTCAACTGGCTCAACTCCGATGTTCGTTGATCACGTCAAAATCTTCGTGAAAGCCGGCGACGGCGGGAACGGCTGCGTCTCGTTCCGCCGGGAGAAATACGTCGAGCGCGGCGGCCCCGACGGCGGCGACGGCGGCGACGGCGGCGACGTGGTGTTGGTGGCCGACAAAAACGTCAGCGATTTGTCGGACCTGTTTTTCAATCCCCGGCTCGTGGCGAAACACGGCGGCCACGGGCGCGGCAAGAACTGCGCGGGCCGGAACGCGCCGGACATTGTCGTCCGCGTGCCGGTCGGCACGCAGGTGTTCTGCCTGAGCCGGCCGGAACGGATTGCGGCGCCGAGCCGGTACCACCCGGCGGCGGCGACGGCGGAGTTCGACGTGGACGCCAAGGTCGGGATGCCGTACCGCGCCAAAAATAGTCCCACCGGAGGGGCGCGCTTCCGCGCACCCGAACCGGAAACCAGCGGCGGCCTCGCGGAAGCGAGGCCCTCCGAAGAATCGCCGGCGTTGCTGGCCGACCTTGTGGAAGACGGCCAGCGGGTGGTCGTCGCCCACGGCGGCCGGGGCGGCCGGGGCAATTACCATTTCAAAAGCGCGACGCATCAGGCGCCGCGCGAGTTCGAGTACGGCGAGCCGGGCGAACATCTCCACCTCGCGCTGGAGTTGAAGACCATCGCGGATGTCGGGCTGGTCGGCTACCCGAATGCCGGCAAGTCCACACTCCTGGCGAAACTGACGCGGGCGCATCCGAAGATCGCGCCGTATCCGTTCACGACGCTCTCGCCGAACGTGGGGCAGGTGGAATTCGACGATTGGGGGCGGATGACGATGGCCGACATCCCCGGCTTGATTGAGGGCGCGCACGAGGGCCGGGGATTGGGGCACGAGTTTCTCCGGCACATCGAACGGTGCCGGGTGCTGTTGATCTTGCTCGACATGGCCGGGGTGGACGGCCGCGATCCGCGCGAGGATTACCGGCAATTGTTGGAGGAGCTGAAGCTGCACAACCCGGCGTTGCTGGAGAAACCCCGGCTGGTCGTCGCCAACAAAATGGACCTGCCGGACGCCGCGAAGAAACTGACGGCGTTTCGCCGCAAGTACCGCGTGCCGGTAGTGAAGATTTCGGCATTGGAAAGCAACGGGCTGGACAAATTGAAGCTCGCTATTCGGAAAGTGTTGGCGTAGCATTTTCGGTCGGTGAATCGGAATCAGATCATCGGTGGGGCCGTCATCACAGCACTGGTTGTGCTGTTGTTTTTTTTCAACCCGGTCGAGATGCGGTGGTTGCCGCCGTGCCTGTTTCATCAACTGACCGGCTGGAGTTGTCCCGGCTGTGGCGCGACGCGGGCGGTGCATCAACTCCTGCACGGCGAGTGGCGGCTGGCGCTGCACTGCAATGCAATGGTGGTTGTGCTCTTGCCGGTGGCGGTGGTGGGCTGGCGGTGGCGGAACCGGCCGGGCGTGGGCTGGGCGTTGTTGACGGCGGTGCTGGTATTCGGAATCATCCGCAACGTGCCGGTGGAGCCGTTCACGTTACTCAAACCATAACGAGGAGAGGAGAACGTCATGTACAAGATCATCGGAGCGGATGGCAAAGAGTACGGGCCGGTCACCGCCGAGCAACTCCGGCAATGGATGCAAGAAGGCCGGGTCAACAACCAAACCATGGTGCAAAGCGAAGGCGCTATGGACTGGAAAGCGTTGGGCTCGTTTCCCGAATTCAGCGCACCGCCTGTGGCGGGGGGCGGGGAAGCTCCGCCGCATCGGCTGACACAGTTTCCCGTTGCGGTGGTGATTCTCCTGCATTTCCTGACGTGCGGCATTTTCACGTTCATTTGGCTCAACTTGATGCATGGCAAGCTGCCCCGCGTCCGCGCCAATGATCCCTCGGCCGGTAAAGCCGTCGGCTTCTGTTTTATCCCGTTCTTCAACCTGTACTGGATCTTCTTTACCTACCGGCGGCTGTGTCTCCGCGTGGACGAACAGCGCGAGTTGTACGGGCTGCCCCCCAGCAATCTCCGGGAATTGGCCACGACGCACTGCATCTTCCAGATCATTCCGTACCTGAACATCCTGCTGGGCTATACGATCATCACGCCGATCTTTCTCGGCATGATGCAGTCCAGCATCAATCAACTCGCCGCCGCCAGCGCCGACACCGCGCCGCGGCGGACGTTGCCGGCCACCACGGTACCCGCCCCCGGCCTGTCGGGACCGGCGGTGGTCGCCATCGTGTTGGCCTGTCTGATTCCGTTCTTCGGTTTTTTTGCCGCGCTGGCGATTCCCGGTTTTGTCAAAGCCCGGAAACAATCCCAGGCGCGCCGGGTCATCAACGACGCCCGGCAACTCGATGCCGCCATTGACCAGTGGGCCATCGAAAAGGGCAAGCGCGACGGCGACGCGATCAACACCACCGAAGCCGCCGCCTATTTGCGTGATGGGTGGAAATCCGTGGACATTCTCGGTAATCCCTACGAAATTTCCGTTGTGGGGCCGAACCAGATTCGGATCTCGCCCACCACAAAGACGGCGCTCAACGGCGTCGGGGTGGACTGGGGCAATTTCTAACAAGGAGAACGTCATGTACAAGATCATCGGAGCGGATGGCAAAGAGTACGGGCCGGTCAGCGCGGCGCAGTTGCGGCAGTGGGTGCAGGAAGGCCGGGCCAACGCCCAAACGCAAGTGCAGGTCGAAGGCAGCACGGCATGGAGTCCGTTGGGAACGCTGCCGGAGTTTGCGGAGGTGTTCGCGGCCGGCAGCCCGCCGCCGGTGGTGCAGGCGGTGACCAATGAGCAATGGGCCGCCAGCATCGAAGCGCGGGATTACCGGCTGGAGATTGGCCGGTGCATCCGCCGGGGGTGGGAATTGGTGAAGTCGGATTTTTGGCTGCTGGTCGGCGCGTCGTTTGTCGCGGGCGTGATCGTGGCCGGCGGCGGCATTCCTTATCTCGGCGCCTTGATCGGTTTGATTATCGGGGGGCCGATGATGGGCGGCCTGTACGCGTTGTTTCTGAAGAAGATCCGTGGCCAGCCGGTGACATTTGGCGACGCCTTTATTGGGTTCAGCGTGGCCTTTGTGCCGCTGATGCTGGCGTACGTGGTGACCGGACTGCTGACCTGTTTGGGGTTGCTGCTGTGTCTTTTGCCGGGCATCTACCTCGGCGTGTGCTGGGTGTTCACGCTGCCGTTGGTGATCGATCGCAAAATGGAGTTCGGCGCGGCGATGAAACTCAGCCGCAAGGTCGTCAGCAAACATTGGTGGAGCGTTTTCGGGTTTCTCATCGTCTGCGGATTGGTCACCCTGCTCGGCGTGTTGGCCTGTTGTGTCGGCGTTTTCGTTGCGGCGGCGGTGGTGGAGGCCGCCCTGATGTACGCCTATGAAGACATCTTTGGTGCCGGTCAACCGGCCGCGTGATTGTCTGTTGGTGAACCTGCTGGTGCTGCCGGGCCTCGGCTCGTTGATGGGCGGGCGGAAGGTTGGTTGGGCGCAGCTCAGCATGGCGATCATCGGATTTGTGTTGACGCCGGCGTATTTCCTCGGCGCGGCCCGGTATTGGCTGCGCACCGGGCACTTCGTTATTGCACTGGACCGGTATCTGGTGGTGAGCGGGGCCGGTGTGCTGCTGTTTCTCGGCGCGTGGCTGTGGGGGCTGGCGACGGGGCTTGCCATTCGGCGCGCTTCCCGGTCACAATAGCCACCATGCCAACCACCGCACTGCAACCGGGCCAGCGCCTCGAACTCGACATCACCACTGTCGCGTTCGGCGGGGATGGCATCGGCCGCCACGAGAACTTCGTGATCTTCGTGCCGTTTGTGATTGCCGGTGAACGCGTCGAAGTGGAGATCGTCGAGGTCAAACGCAAGTACGCCATTGCCGACCTGATTCGCGTCATCACGCCGTCGCCCCACCGGGTCGCGCCGCGGTGCCCGTACTACACGCAGTGCGCCGGTTGCCAGTATCAACACGTGGAGTACCGGCAGCAACTGGAGATGAAACGCGCCCAGATTCGCGACGTGTTCCAGCGGATCGGCAAAATCGCCGAGCCGCCGATTGCGCCGGTCGTCGGTTCGCCCCGGCAATATCATTACCGGAACAAGATCGTCGTCCACGGTCCCGGCAAGCCCGGGTTCTGGACGGTGCGCGGTCGGTCCATCATCCCGATTGCGCAATGCCCGATTGCGCGGGAGGAGATCAACACGCGCTTGGCCGGACTGGTGGAAGCCGACAAACACACGACGCTCCGTTGCGACTCCGCGGGCAAGGTGTGGGTGTTTTCCAGTGGGACGGGCTTCCAGCCCGTCCAACCGGAATCACCAGCAGGCGAAGACGGACGGGCTGGAAGCCCGTCCCACGGTCTGATTGAAGAAGTGGTGCTTGGCAAGACGTTGCAGGTGCCGGTGGGGTCGTTCTTTCAAGTCAATGCCGGGGTGATTGAGAAAGCGCTGGAACATACCCGGCAGATCTTTTCGGCCAGCGGCTGCCGGGTGGTGGTGGACGCGTACTGCGGCGTCGGGTTGTTCGCGCTGCTGCTCGCCGATTTGGCCGGGCACGTGTACGGGATGGAACTCGACGCCGCCGCCATTCAAGTCGCGAACGCCAACGCCGAGCGATTGGGCCTGAAAAACTACGATTTCTATCCCGGCACGACGGACCGGCTGCTGTTTTACACGCTCCGGCAATGCAAGCTGGAGGAGACGTGCCTGATTCTCGATCCGCCCCGGTCGGGCTGCGGCAAGCAGGTGTTGAAGACGCTTGCGAAACAGAAACCGCGCGCGTTGATTTACGTTTCCTGCGCCCCGGCGATGCTGGCCCGCGACGTGAAGGGACTCCTCGCCGCCGGTTACCGGCTGGAACGGGTGACACCGTTTGACATGTTTCCGCAGACGGCCCACTGCGAGGCGGTGGCGGAATTGAGCACGCCATGAACGATCTTGAAACCATCGAGGGCACCGTCGAGAAGATCGTGTACGTCAATGAGGAGAACCAGTACACGGTCGCGCAACTCCTGCCGGAAGGCCGCGGCCGGCAGGAGCCGGTGACCATTGTCGGCAACCTCGCCGCGTTGCAGGTCGGCGAAACCGTCCGGGCGCAGGGCCGGTGGACGGTGCACAAACAGTTTGGCCGGCAGTTCGCGGTGGAAAAGTTCGAGTCGGTCCTGCCGCGCACCGCGGTCGGCATCAAAAAATATCTCGGCAGCGGGCTGGTGAAGGGAATCGGGCCGACGTTTGCCGACCGGATCGTGGCGCATTTCGGCGACAAGACGCTGGAGGTCATTGACCAGTTCTCGGCAAAACTCCGGGAGGTGGACGGGATCGGGCCGGAACGCGCCCGGCGGATCCGGGAAGCGTGGGTCGCGCAAAAGAGCGTCCGCGACATCATGATTTTTCTCCAGGGCCACGGCATCGGCAGCGCGCACGCGGCGAAGATTTACCGGCAATACGGCGACCAGGCGATGGCCGTCGTCCGCGAAAATCCCTACCGGCTGGCGAAAGACATTACCGGCATCGGGTTCAAGACGGCGGACGGCATTGCGGCGAAGCTCGGTGTGGCGCGGGATTCGATTCACCGGTTGAAAGCCGGGGTGCTGTACACGTTGGAGGAAGCCACCGAGGCCGGGCACTGCTGTCTGCCGCGGGAGATGCTCGAGCGGGCGGCGGCGGAGTTGCTCGGCGTCGAAGTGCAGCCGGTCGAGGCGGCGCTGGAACTGCTGGCGGTGGGCGGCGACGTGGTGTTCGACGGCGAGGTGGTGTACCTGACCGGGCTGCACCGGTGCGAGACGGGGGTGGCGCAACGGATCACGGAGTTGCGGCTCGCGCCCGTGGGGTTGCCGACTCTGGATCTCGACAAGGCGTTGCTCTGGGCGCAGCAGAAGACCGGCGTCGGGTTGGCCGCCGCCCAACAACAGGCCGTGCGGACGGCGTTGACCGCGAAAGTCTGCGTCATTACCGGCGGCCCCGGCGTCGGCAAGACGACGATCATCAATTACATCGTCCAGATTCTGCGGGCGAAGAAATGCGCGGTGTTGCTGGCGGCGCCGACGGGCCGGGCGGCCAAGCGGATGAGCGAGACGACCGGCGCGCCGGCCCAGACGATCCACCGGTTGCTGAAGTACGACCCGCACGAAGGCGGGTTCACGCACAACGAGCGGCGACCGCTCAAGGGCGACATCGTCATCATTGACGAGGCGTCAATGCTCGACATCCCGCTGGCGTATCACCTGTTGAAAGCAATACCGGCCAGCGCCTCGGTGGTGTTTGTCGGCGATGTGGATCAACTGCCGTCGGTCGGCCCCGGCAACTTCCTGCGCGATCTCATCGAATGCGACCGGGTGCCGGTGGTGCGGTTGACGGAGATTTTCCGGCAGGCCAGGGACAGCCTGATCATCACCAACGCCCACCGGGTCAACCGCGGCGAGTTGCCGGTGTGCGACGCGCCGGCGGGCAGTGATTTCTTTTTCATCGAGGAAAACGAGCCGGAAAAGGTGTTGGCGACGATCAAGGCGCTGTGCGCCGAGCGGGTGCCGCAGAAGTTTGGGTTCGACCCGATGCGGGATATTCAGGTGCTGACGCCGATGCACAAGGGCGTCTGCGGCGCGGAGAATCTCAACCGGGAATTGCAGGCGGCGCTCAACCCGACCGGCCCGCACGCGCAACGGTTTGGCCGGACGTACCGGGTGGGCGACCGGGTGATGCAGACGCGGAACAATTACGACAAAGACGTGTTCAACGGCGACCTGGGCCGGATCCAGCGGCTCGATCTCGTGGACCAGCAGATGATCGTCGAGATTGACGGCCGGGCGGTGCCGTACGACTTCGACGACCTGGACGAACTGCTGCCGGCCTACGCGATCAGCGTCCACAAATCGCAGGGCAACGAGTACCCGGTCGTCATCGCCCCGATCCTCACGCAGCATTTCGTGTTGTTGCAGCGCAACCTGCTCTACACCGCGATCACGCGGGGCAAGAAGTTGGTGGTGTTGGTCGGCTCGAAAAAGGCGTTGGCGATTGCGGTGCGGAACAACCGGACGGCGGCCCGGTACAGTTTATTGCGGGACCGATTGGCGGGGCGCTGACCCGTTGGCGTAGCGGCGGAGGAGGACGGCGGTGTTGCGGCCGCCGAAACTGAACGAGTTGCTGGCGACAATCTCCATCCGGTGCGGACGGGCTTTGTTGGGCACGTAATCGAGGTCGCACTCGGGGTCGGGATACTCGTAGTTGATGGTCGGCGGCAGCATGTGGTCGCGCAGCGCGAGGCAACAGGCGGCGAGTTCGGCGACGCCGCAGGCGCCCTGCGTGTGGCCCATGGCGGATTTGATCGAGCTGACCGGCAGGTCGTACACGTGCTCCCCGAAAACTTTCTTCAACACGATCGTCTCGATCTTGTCGCCGGCGGGCGTGGAGGTGCCGTGGGCGTTGAGGTAGTCCACCTGGTGGGGGCGGACGCCGGCATGGGCGAGCGCCAGGCGGAGGGCGCGGGCGGCCTGTGCGCCGTCGGGGGCCGGGTGGCACATGTGATAGGCGTCGCAGGTCGAGGCCCACCCGATCAACTCGGCGTAAATGCGCGCGCCGCGGCGTTTGGCGTGTTCGAGTTCCTCGATGACGAGCATCGCGCCGCCTTCGCCCATGACGAACCCGTCGCGTTTTTTGTCGAACGGCCGGGAGGCGCGTTGCGGCTCGGCGTTGCGGGACGACAAGGCGTAGCTCGCGCCGAACGCCGCCACGATGAGCGGGTGCAACGGACAATCCGCGCCGCCGGCGAGCATCGCGTCCACGTCGCCTTTCACAATCAGGTCGGCGGCGTGGGCGACGGCGGCCGTCGAGCAATCGCAGCCGGTCGAGATGGTGATGCTCGGCGCCTTCAGGCCGAGGTGCAGGGAGACCTGGCCGCCGGCCGCCCCGGTGAAAATGGCAATGCCCATGTACGGGCTGATGGCCTGCAGGCCTTTTTGTTTGTACACTTCGAATTCCTGGGCGCCGAATTGGAGACCGGCATAGGCGGTGCCCATTGAGACGCCGATGCGGTGGCGGTCTTCCTTGTCCAAATCCAACGCGGCGTCTTCGAGCGCGAGGTACGAGGAGGCCAGTGCGAGCTGGGCGAACCGGTCCATGCGGCGGACGTCTTTGCGGCCGAGCCAGCGTTCGGGGCGGAAATCTTTGACCTCGGCGGCGATTTTCCAGGCGCAGTCAGATTTCTCCAACATTGGCGACCGATCCACGCCGGACACGCCGGCGAGGAGGTTGCGCCAGAATTCCTCCACGCCAATGCCCACCGGCGTGACCACGCCGATCCCGGTCACCACCACTCGTCGTTTGGCGGCCACTCCCATAAAGTTTCCCGCGCCGTTTCTACAACAAGCCGCGGGCGGAGTAAAGGCTGGTGTGTTCAAGAAACCATGGGCAGGTTGACGCGAAAACTGGCGCCGTGGCCTTCGGTGCTCACGACGGAGATGTTGCCGCCGTGGTCGCGGATGATTTTCTGCGAGATGGACAGGCCGAGGCCGGTGCCCTCTTTCTTGGTCGTGAAAAACGGATCGAAAATGCGGTGGCGCACCGCCGCCGGAATGCCGGGGCCGTTGTCGGCCACCTCGATGAAGGCGAAATCCCGCACTTCGCCATCGGTGGTGCTTTCCAGCGGGCGGATGCCGGTTGTCACGCGGATGCGGCCCTGTTCGGGCAACACATCAATCGCGTTGTTCAACAGATTGAGCAACACCTGCAACACCTGTTGTTTGTCCACGCGCAGGACCGGTTGGCTGTGAAACTCCTTCACCAGTTCGATGCGCTTGCTTTTTAACCGCGGCTGCACCAGCAGCAACGCCTCGTCCACCAGGTCGCTGACCGGATAGTCGCTCACAGTCACCTGAGCCGGCCGGGCGAACGCGAGCATCGTTTCCACCACCTTCGTGATCCGATCCACGTCCTTGAGCACCAACTGGCTGAACTCATTCTTAAACTCCGGGTCGTCCATCTTGGTCGGCAGCAGTTGGGCGAAGGTGCGGATGGAGGCGAGCGGGTTGCGGATTTCGTGGGCGACGCCCGCGGCGACAGTCCCCAACTCCGCGAGCTTGTTTTTGCGGAGGAACTCTTCCTGCATCCGCCGGTAGCGGACGGCGAGCGACACCTCGGCCGCCAGCGTCTCCAGCAACCGCACGTCGCCATCAAAAAACATCTCATGCGACAATTTCTCGCCGAGGGCGATCAGCCCGATCAAACGCTCGTCCACCACCATGGGCACCGCGACGCTGATGTGCAGCCGGTCGAGGTCGGCGGTCAACGCCGTCAATTCCGCCCGCGAGACCCGGCGCGGCAGTTCCTCGCGCACAACCGTTTCCCGCCGGTCGCGGAGCCACTGGATCAGGAACGCATCCTCCGGCAACACCGCTGCCACCTCCGGGGTCAGCAACCCGGTGTGGGCCTGCCGACGGTACTCGCCCGTCAACGGGTCCTGCAACAGAACCGCGACATGGCGCAACTGCATCTGCGCCTGGATGGCGGAGGTCAGCGTGGCCAGCACCTGGTCAATCTCCGGCAACCGGCTCAGCGTTTTACCGAGGCCGCTGAGCGCGTCCTGATAGCCGTACCGGGCGGCGAAGAGCCGTTGTTCCATGTGGCGCTCGGCGCGGGGCAGCCAGGCCGGCAGCGTCACCGCCAAGACCAGCCCGATGGCCGCCACCAAAATCACAGTGAACACAATCTGCTCCGGCTGCATGAAACCGGGCGCGACGAACCTCATGCCAACCACGGCGAGCAAGCACAGCCCGACGGCGATCACCAGCGTCAGCGAGTACAACAACACGCGGGCAACCGCCACGTTGAAATCCGCCAACCGCGCCTTGGCCATGACGTAGGCCAAAAAGACGAAATTGACCGGCAGCAGGAAAAATCCGAAGGGCAAAATGTTCCAGCCGTATTCGAGCGGGATAATGATCGAGTTGGTCGTCAGAAACACCACGACCCAGGCGCTGATGAAATAGATCAACTGGACGCGTTTGTAGCCGACGGCGCAACGCGCTTCCCGCAGCAGCACCACCACGCCTGCGAACTGCCAAAACACGATGTGAGTGCTGAGCAGCGGATACCAGGTGCGGTTGTACCGGAGGTAATGATCCATGTGCGGCACTTGCCACAGGCCATCAATCAACACCCCCTGCCAGACCAGCGCCGTCAATCCCGCCGACAAGACGTAGGCGGCGATGATCCACCAGCGGAGGAACCGCATCTGACCCGCCAACGCACACATGCTGTGAAACAGAAACGGTGTGGCCATGATTCCCAGACTCAAGGTCACCTGCGCCCAGAACAGGCCGTCCGCCTCGTCCAACGGCTGAAAATACTGGGAGAATCCGTAAAGCCAACCGGCCACCACTATCATTGCCACGCCGAACAGCCAGCCTGTTGCCGTCTGACTATTGCGCCACGCCGACGCCACGCCCACCAGCAACGCGGACAGGGCGCTGATCACCAGCATGTAGTGGTACAGCAGCGTCATGCGTTCCTGCCCGGCCACCGCGGCAGCAACGCCCCGACCTCGCGCCGGTAGGCTTCGTATGCCGCGCCGAACTTCGCCACCAACGCCTTGTCCTCCCGCGCAATCCGCCACAACAACACCGGCAGATACCCCAGCAACGCCACCGCCAACGACCACCACGCGTTGCCGACCAACGGCACCGCGATGTGTTCGAGCACAAACGACAGATAGGCCGGATGCCGCACCCACCGGTACGGGCCAGTGCGAACAAACTGGTGTTGCTCGCGGATTTCAATGTGCAGACTCCAGAACTGCCCCAACGTCCGGATGGCCGCCACCCGCAACGCGTTTGCCGCCACGAACAACACCACCCCGATCGCGCCCCACCCCAACCGGTACGGACGATCCATCAGGAAAAACTCCGCCAGAGTGCCCAGAAATACCACGATGCTGAAGGTGAACAATAAATAGAACGACCACTGCATCGAGGTCGCGCCGCGCACGCTCCCCTGTTTGCGAAACGTCTCCCACGCCCGCCAACCTCCCGCCACGACCCAAAACACCACAAACGCGATGGTCTCTGCCTGAGTTGCCTTCATGATTCAGTCTTGTAAATCGGTGCGCGCAGTATAATAAGAAGCCCTCAGAACCAAAAGCAGTTTGTGCAACCCATGCGCATCTTACTCACCGGCGCGACCGGATTCTTGGGCAGCCACGTGGCCGAAACGTTGGTCCACCGTGGCCACACCGTCCATGCCGCCGTCCGCCCCACCAGCCGTACCGAGTTTCTTCGCGCGTTGCCGGTCACGCTACACCCCGTCGCGCTCGCCGACCCCGCCGGTCTGGAACGCGCCCTGACCGGAGCCGACGCGGTGGTGCATCTCGCGGCCCATGTCCATACGACCGGCCCGTGGCGCGAATTCCACGAAACCACCGTCACCGGCACCGCCAACCTGCTGGCGGCCGCGCGCGCCGCCGGTGTCAGCCACTTCCTCCAACTCAGCACCGTCGGCGTCTATGGCCGGCCGCGCCGCGACGGCCGGCCGTTCACCGAGACCGACGACTATGGCCGTCCCTACCGGTGGAACTACTACTCCCGCGCCAAAATCCTCGCCGAACAACTCGTCCGCGCCAGCCCGTTGGCGACGACGATCCTGCGCCCGACATGGATTTACGGCCCGCGCGACACGACCAGCCTCGGCGCCATCAGCAACGCGCTGCGCCACCGCCGCTACCGGTGGATCGGTGACGGCCACAACCGGCTGAGCCTGCTGTACGTCACCGACGTCGCCGCCGCCATCGCGCTTGCCGTCGAACACCCGGCCGCGCGCGGCGAGATCTTCAACGTCGCTGCGGACAACCTCGCCCCAACCCAGCGCGAATTCATCACCTACCTGTGTGAACTCCAACACCTGCCGCTTCCGACAACGAGCCTGCCCTACCGGCTCGCGCACGCGGCGGGTTGGGCCGGCGAGTGTGTCGCTCACCTGACCGGCTTTCGCGTCCGCCCGCCGCTCACCCGGCTCTCCGTCCTGTTGCTCGGCGGTTCGCGCCGCTACAACGGCGACAAAATCCGCCGCGTCCTCGGCTGGCAGCCAACGGTGTCGTTCACGGAGGGCCTCCGGCGCGCCCTCGCCTCGTCATGAATGTTCGCGCACTCCTCAAATCGCACCCGCCGTGGCTGCTGCCGGTGGGGTGGATGGTGGTGATTTTTGCGCTGTCGGCCTTGCCGGGCCAGGCGGTCAATGAGGTCTCCGGCGGCGTTCTCGGCTTCAACCACCTCGACAAAGTGGCGCATGGCGCCGTTTACGCCGTGTTGGGCTGGCTCTGGCTCCGGACACTTCAGCAATCGGGCCGGTGGCCGTTGCCAAAGGCGCTCGCGCTCGCTATCATCATTTCCGCCGCCTACGGCGCGACCGACGAATGGCATCAATACTTCGTCCCCGACCGTTGCTGCAGTTTGACGGACTGGATGGCCGACACCACCGGGGCGGTGCTGGGGGCTGCGGCTTATTATGGGCATGACACGATCCGACGCCGAAAAACAAATTGAGCGGCTCCGGCAGCAGATCCGCCGGCACGACCATCTCTATTACGTCGAAGCCCGCCCGGAGATTTCCGACTTCGAGTACGACCAGCTTTACCGGCAACTCCAGCAGCTCGAAGCCCAATTCCCCGACCTCGTCACGCCCGATTCGCCGACCCAGCGCGTCGGCGGCGCGCCGCTGAAAGAGTTCCCCAGCGTCCGCCACACGGTGCCGATGTTGTCGCTGGAAAAAGCCGACACGCTCGAGGCGTTGAAGAAGTTCGACGCCGATGTGCGCAAACAGTTGCCGGGCGAATCCGTGGAGTACGTGCTCGAACCGAAGATTGACGGCGTGTCCATCTGTGTCCGGTACGACCGCGGCCAACTCGTGCTCGGCGCCACGCGCGGCGACGGCACCACCGGCGACGACATCACCGCCAACCTCAAGACCATCCGCGCCATTCCGTTGCGTCTGCCGCAGCCGGTCACCCTCGAAGTCCGCGGCGAAGCGTACATGCCGCTCAAAGAGTTCGCGCAGTTCAACGCCACGCAGGAGAAACCATTCCCCAACCCCCGTAACGCCACCGCCGGCTCGCTCAAACTGCTCGACCCGCGCAAAGTCGCTCAACGCCCCCTCAGCGCCGTGTTCTATGCCGTGGGATGGGCTTCCAGCCCGTCCGTTGCCACCCACGCCGCCGCCCTTGACTTCCTGAAAAAACTCGGCCTGCCCACGGTGCCACACTGGCTCTGCCGCGACATGGACGAAGTCCTGCGCCGGTACGAGAACGACGTGGAACGCAACGATCTGCGCGCGCGGGTCCCGTACGAACTCGACGGCATCGTCGTCAAAGTCAACAGCCTCGACCAGCAACGCCGGTTGCCGCCGAAAGCCAAAGCGCCCGGCTACGCCATCGTCTATAAACCCGAACACTGGATCAAACCGGCCGAGACCAAACTCAAAGCCATCACCGTCCAAGTCGGTCGCACCGGCGTCCTCACCCCGGTTGCCGAACTCGAGCCGGTCTTCGTGCAGGGCAGCACCGTCAGCCGCGCCACGCTGCACAACGAGGAGGAAATCAAACGCAAAGACATCCGCATCGGCGACACCGTCATCATCCGCAAAGCCGGCATGGTGATTCCTGAAGTCGTCGCAGCCGTCAAATCCAAACGGACCGGCCAGGAGAAGATTTTCCACATGCCGAAAGAGTGCCCGGCCTGCGGCGGTCCCGTGTCCCGCGACCCGGAATTCGTCGCGTGGCGCTGCGAAAACATCTCCTGCCCGGCCCAACTCAAACGCACCCTCCAACATTTCGCGATGCGCAACGCGATGGACATCGAGGGACTGGGCGAGGTCCTCGTCAACCAACTCGTGGATACCGGCCTTGTCAAAGACGTGGCCGATTTGTACTCGCTCACCGTCGAACAGTTGGCCGGCCTGGAGCGGATGGCCGAGAAATCCGCCGCCAACGTTGTCGCCGCCATTGCCGCCAGCAAAGACCGGGAACTCTGGCGCCTGCTCCACGGCCTCGGCATCCTCCACGTCGGCGAGGAAGCGGCCCGCAAACTGGCCGCCCACTTCGGCAGCCTCGACAAACTCGCCGCCGCGTCGGTGGAGGAATTGCAACAATGCGAAGACGTCGGCCCGGTGATGGCCCAAAGCATCCACGACTTCTTCCGCCACCCGCGCAACCAAGTCGTGCTGAAGAAACTCAAGGCCGCCGGCCTCAACCCCATCAACCATCAACCATCAACCATTGCCGCCGGCCCCTTCGCCGGCAAGACTGTGGTGGTCACCGGCACGCTGGAGAAATTCAGCCGCGACGAAGTGAAAGAGGCGTTGCGCCGAGCCGGGGCGACCGTGACCGACAGCGTCAGCAAGAAGACGGATTTCCTCGTCGTCGGCACCGATGCCGGCAGCAAACTTGAGAAGGCTCGGGCGCTGGGCGTGAAGACGCTGACGGAGGCGGAGTTGGTGAAGATGCTGGGAGGAAGCCACTGATGCACACAGATCAACACCGATAAATCCGTGACAATCCGTGTGAATCTGTGGCTAAGATGACTTTATGAGCGATTGGCGACTGACAACGGAAAACACGGCCCTCGTGGTCGTGGATGTGCAGGAGAAATTGATGGCGGCCATGCCGCGCCGGGCGGAAACCCTGGCCGGCACGCAGAAACTGCTCGGCGCGGCGCGCGCGTTGAACCTGCCCGTCGTGCTGACCGTCCAGTATCCGAAAGGTCTCGGACCGGTGTGCCCGGAAATCGCCGGGCTGCCGGCCATCGAGAAATTGACGTTTTCCTGTTGCGGCAGCGCGGAGTTCGTCCGCCAGATCAAAGAGCTGCGCCGGCAACGCATCCTGCTGTGCGGCGTCGAGGCGCACGTGTGCGTCCAGCAGACGGCGATTGATCTGTTGGCCGAGGGCCGGGCGGTGTATGTCTGTGCCGATGTCGTGTGTTCCCGCCGCGACCTCGATTGTCAGATTGCGCTGGAACGGATGCGCGATTGCGGCGCGGTGATCACCACGGTCGAGAGCGCCGTCTTCGAGATGCTCCGCGCGGCCGGCACGGAACAGTTCAAGGCCTGTCTGCCGCTGTTCAAATGACGGCACCCTTTCAATGGGATTGCTCGCGCCCGTTGATCATGGGCGTTTTGAACGTGACGCCGGATTCGTTTTCCGACGGCGGCCAGTTTCTCGACCTCGACCGGGCGGTGGCGCACGCGCGGGAAATGATCGCGGCCGGCGCGGACATCATTGACATCGGCGGCGAAAGCACGCGGCCGGGCGCGGCGCCGGTCGGGGCGGACGAGGAATTGCGGCGCGTGATTCCGGTGATTGAACGATTGCCGGGGGTGCTGGTGTCCATTGATACGACCAAAGCCGTCGTGGCCGAACGTGCGTTGGCGGCCGGGGCGCGGATTGTGAACGACATCTCCGCGCTGCGGTTCGACGCGCGGATGCCGGAGGTCATCGGCCCGGCCGGTGTGGTGCTGATGCACATGCAGGGGACGCCGGCCACGATGCAACAGTCGCCGCAGTACGACGACGTGGTGGCCGAAGTCCGGGAATTTCTCCGGGAACGGATCGCGTTCGCGGAAGCGCGTGGGATCCGAAAAACGCAAATCGCCGTTGACCCCGGGATTGGCTTCGGCAAGACTGTGGCGCACAATCTCGCGCTGCTGGCGCGGCTGGAGGCGTTCGCGGAGTTGGGGTGTCCGGTGTTGGTGGGCACGTCGCGGAAATCGTTCATCGGTCAGGTGCTGGATCGCGCGCCGGCGGAACGGCTCTGGGGTACCGCGGCGACGGTGGCGTGGGCGGTGGCGCACGGCGCGGGCATTGTGCGGGTGCACGACGTGGCGGCAATGCGCGACGTGGTGCGGATGACGGCGGCAATACGCAAGCATGAATCAACTGGTTGAATTTGTCAGCGCGTACGGCAAGGCGGGACTGGAAATCCTGATCTTGGCGGCGGTGATTTATTATTTTCTGCTGCTGTTTCGCGGCACGCGCGGCGCGGCGGTCCTGACCGGGTTCATCATCGTCCTGCTCGGCGTGACCGCGGTGACGCACTTTTTCCACCTCGACGTAATCAACTGGATTCTCAGCCGGTTCCTGGCGTTCCTGGCGTTGGCGGTGCTGGTGATCTTCCAGCCGGAACTGCGCCGGGCGCTCGCGGAAGTGGGCAGCCAACAGTTCTTCGGCAGCCAGCAACAACGGCAGGAGTTGATTGACGTGCTGGTCGAGACGGCCCGGTCGCTTTCCCAGAAACGGTGCGGGGCGTTGATCGCCATCGAGCGCGAGATCGGGTTTCGCGGGATGATCGAGACCGGCGTGCCGGTGGGCGCGAAGGCGACGGTGGAGTTGTTGACGACGATTTTCTTTCCGAACACGCCGTTGCACGATGGCGGGGTGGTGTTGCGGGGCGACACCGTGGTGGCGGCGGCGTGCGTGTTTCCGTTGAGCACCCGCACCGGACTGGGCATGGAACTGGGAATGCGCCACCGGGCGGCGTTGGGGTTGACGGAGGAGACCGATGCAGTGGCGATTGTCGTCAGCGAGGAACGCGGCGAGATCTCGGTGGCCCAACGCGGCGAACTCCGGCAGGGGCTGGACGCGGCGGCGTTGCGGGCGTTTTTGATGACGACGCTTCAACCGGGCGAGCGGCGCGGGCATTGGCTGGTCAACCGGGTCCGCAAATTCCTGCAGTCGTCGCGGCTCGCGACGCGGGAGGACGACTGATGGAGTGGTGGCAGAAAAACCTGGCCTTGAAACTCATTGCGCTGACGCTGGCGGTGGTGACGTGGTTTTACGTGGATAGCGTGACCAGCGAGTGGCGCACCATCGAACGCGTGCCGGTCCAGGTGCGCGGCCCGGCGGGGTTGGTGGCCCGTCTCGATCCGCCCACCGTGGACGTCGTCATCCGCGGCGCCCACGAAGATCTCCGGCAGGTCAGCCGGCAGGATTTGTACGTGGCCGTGGACCTCGACCGCACGGAAAAGCCGGGCCAACTCACGGTGACGTTACCGGCGGCGGCGGTCCGGCACCCGCCGCGGATCCAGGTGGTGGAAGTGCGTCCGCCCCGGGTGGTGCTCCAACTGGAGGCGGCGCGTTGACACGGCGCGCGCGCCGGGTGTAGATACCCGCATGGCCACCGACAAAAAAATCTTCGGCACCGACGGTGTTCGCGGCGTGGCCAACATCGAGCCGGTCACCGCCGAGACGGCGCTCAAACTCGGCCGGGCCGCTGCCCACGTGTTCAAGACGCGCACCCCGCTGCCCCGGGGCCACGGCCGGCACAAGATCGTTGTCGGCAAAGACACCCGCCTGTCCGGCTACATGCTCGAGAACGCGATCACCGCCGGGATCCTCTCGATGGGCGTGGACGTGTTGCTGATCGGGCCGTTGCCGACGCCGGGCGTGGCGTACATCACCCGGTCGTTGCGCGCCGATGCCGGCATCGTGCTGACGGCCTCGCACAATCCGTACGAGGACAACGGGATCAAGTTTTTCCACGGCGACGGCTACAAACTCGATGACGCGATTGAGGCCGAGATTGAGGATTTGGTGTTCAGCGGCGCGATCGAGCACCTCCGGCCCACGGCAGAGGAAATCGGCAAGGCGTTTCGCATTGACGACGCATTGGGCCGGTACGTCGAGTACGCCAAGGCGGCCTTCCCGAAGGGGATGACGCTCGAAGGCCTGCGCGTGGTGGTGGATGCCGGCCACGGCGCGACCTACAAAAGCACCCCCTGCGTGTTGCGCGAACTCGGCGCCCGCGTCACCGTGCTCAACAACACCCCCGACGGTACCAACATCAACAAAGACTGCGGCAGCATGTTTCCCGAAGTCGTCTGCCGGGCGGTCCGCGAAGCCGGCGCGGATGTCGGCCTCGCCCACGACGGCGACGGCGACCGGGTGTTGCTCTGCGACGAGACCGGCACGCTGGTGGACGGCGACGACGTGCTCGCCATCGCCGCGCTCGACTGGCTGAAACGCGGCGCGTTGAAGAAAAACACGCTCGTGGCCACCGTGATGAGCAACCTCGGTCTGGACCACCTCATCCGGCAACACGGCGGCCAGGTGGTGCGCACCGCCGTCGGCGACCGGTACGTCCTGGAACGGATGTTGGCCGACGACCTGAACGTCGGCGGCGAACAATCCGGACACATGATCTTCCGCGATTTCGCCACCACCGGCGATGGGATCGTGAGCGCGCTGCAGGTCCTGCGGATCATGATGGATACCGGCCAGCCGTTGAGCGAGTTGCGCAAAGTGTGCGTGAAGTTCCCGCAGATCGTCGTGAACATCCGCGTCAAAGCCAAGCCGGCCTGGGAGACGATGCCGGACGTGCTCGCGCTGGTCCGCGAGGCGGAACAGCAGCTCGGCGACAAAGGCCGGGTGTTCCTGCGCTACAGCGGCACGGAACCGAAAGCGCGGCTGCTCATTGAAGGCCACGACCCGGCCACCATCCAATCCTACGCCGACCAAATTGCCGGTCTCATTCGCGCCAAAATCGGCGCCTAATCCGGGCGCGCCGCCGGGGGCACTGCCCGGCAGGCGGTGGTCGCGCCGATCAGGAAGACGCTGTAGGCGATCAGGTAGAGCAGCCAGAGGTCCACGCCGGTCAGGGGCAGCGCGGCATAGACGGTGAACACAATCGCGGCCGGGGTGACGGCGTGGGCAATGATGTTGGCGGAGTGCCGCAGGGGCAGCGGCGACGGCGACATCCGCTCCCATAGCGCGGTCAGCAACACGAAGAATCCCACTTGCGCCCCGATGATGGTCAGGCCGGCCAGCGTCAGCACGACCCACACCAGCGGCAACCCCAACGGCAGGAAGGACCGCAGCAGTTGCCGGAGATAACGCCCGTTGACCTCGCCATCGGGAAAACCGAGAAGACGTTGGTGTTGGGTTTGGACGGTCGGCGCGGGGCCGTTGGTGTTCGTGACCCAGAACACGAACCGGTCGGCGTGCAGCAAGAGGCCGAACGGCGCGTTGGTGTCCGGCTGCGTCACGGCGCCGGTGGGGTCGAGGATGATGCGGAATTGGTCGGTGCCGGCCACGATGGGTTGCGGCGCGGTGGTGACGATCTTGCCGGCGCGGAGCGCGAACGGGGGGCAATGTTCATCCGTCCAGGCGGCCCACTGGTCGGTCAGGGTGAGGCACCGCGGGATCCACGCCAGCGTCAGCACCAACGCCAGCAGGGCAACCAGCCGGGCCAGGTGCCACAGCGTGGCCGGCCAGCGGCGGTCGCAGACCAGCCGGTACCCGTGGAAACTGCAACAGAGCGCGACGATGGTGCGCAGAAAATTCATCCGCCGGCGGGGTTACAAGATTGTCGCGGCGCGTCGGCGGTGGGAGGCGAGCGCCGCGAGGGTTTCTTTTTGGAGCTTCTTGATCTTGCCGGCGAAACTGGCGCGGGTGGCGGCGTCCATGCGTTCGAGAAACAGGATGCCGTGCAGGTGGTCCACCTCGTGTTGGACGGCGCGGGCGAGGAGGCCGGTGCAGGTGAACGTCACCGGCTGGAGGTCCAGGTTCTGGGCCGTCACGGTCACTTGTTCGGCGCGGCGGATGTCGGCGGCCACCTCCGGGACGCTCAGGCAGCCTTCCTGGCCGATCTGTTCGCCGTGGAGATCGGACAACACCGGGTTGAGCAACACCAGCGGCATCGGCAGCCGCGGCGACATCGTCCACGGGATTTCGGTCGGCGAGACGTCCAGCACCGTCAGCAGCAACGCCCGGCCGACTTGTTGCGCGGCGAGGCCGACGCCGTTGGCGGCGTACATGGTTTCAATCATGTCGGCAACCAACTGCCGGAGTTCGGGCGTGACGCGCTCGATGCGCCGGCCCTGTTCGCGCAGCGCGGGATGTCCGCATTTGACGATGTCGAGAATCACAGCGGCCCATTATAGTCCGGCCCGCCCGGCCCGGCAAGCCGCGCGCTTGCCGGGGCGGCGGGGGTTTGGTAGAAACCGGTCATGCCGCTGGAAACGTACTTGAGGAGTCTGGGCCGGTTGCTGTTCGCGCCGTGGGAGAACATCGGCGCGGTGTGGCTCGGCATCGTGCCGCTCTACGTGTCGCTGTTGCTCGGCGAACTCTACAAAAGCAAGGTCTCGTTCAGCCACGCCGTCGGCAACGGCTTTGTCATGCTCTGGGCCGGGTTAAACTGGGCCGTGCATCTGTCGCGGCTCGGCAAAATAACATACTTTTTCTCCGACGTGATGTTGCCGTGGACGGTCACGGCGGCGTGCATTGCGCTGGGCATTTTCACCATCGTGCTCGGCTTCCGCAAGAAGGACAAAGGCCTGTGCCAGGTGCTCGGCCACACCCGGTTCTCCAGTTATTTCCTCATCCTGTTCTATCCGATGCAGACGGGGATGATCCCGTGGAACTGGCCGTCGGTGGCGGCCATTCTCATCTTTGCGTTGCCGGCCTGGTTTGTGATCTACCTGCTGGGCCGCGGCCTGAGGCTCTGCATCCAATGAACGAACTCCTGTTGCCGTACACCCAAAACTGTTTCGTCTGCGGCCGGCACAACCGCCACGGCCTGCATCTCCAATTCCGCCGCGTCGGCGACGAAGTCCACTGCGAGTTCACGCCCCAAGCCGAACACGCCGGCTTTCGCGGCATCGTCCACGGCGGCCTCCTCGCCACCGTGCTCGACGAGGCGATGTTCTGGGCCGCCGCCTCGACGACGAAAAAGTTTTGTCTCGCGGCGGAGTTGAATGTCCGATTCGTCCGCAAGGTCGGGGTCGGCCAGCCGTTGTTGTGCGTCGCGCGCCTCGTGGCCGACCGGCGGCGGATTTGGGAATCCAGCGCCGAGCTGCGCGATGCCGCCGGCCAGATCTGCGCCAGCGCCACCTGCAAACAAATGCCGATGCCCATCGAGGCCGCGAAGGAAGCCGCGCAGGATTTTCTCGCCGACCCGGCCACCGCGGCGGGGATGAAATTGTTTGCCGACCTGGGATTGTGATCACGCTCGACGAACAACGCCGGGTGCTCCGCTGGGCGCGGCAGGCGATCACCGCCGCCGTGACCGGCCAGCCGCCGTTTGTGATTCCCGAATCGGAGTTGACCGACCGGCTGCGCCAGCCGCAGGCCGTGTTCGTCACGCTCACCAAAGCCGGTGAGCTGCGCGGGTGCATCGGCGAAATGGATTTTCACGCCCCGCTTTACCGGAACCTGCTCGGGGCTGCTGTGGCGGCGGCCTTGGAGGACCCGCGGTTCCCGCCGGTCCAACCGGACGAATTGCCGGCCATCCGCCTGGCGGTTTCCCTGCTCGACCCACCGGTGCCGATCGCCCGACCGGAGTTGTTCGACGCGACCCGGCACGGCATCATCGTCGAACGCGGGTTGCACCGGGCCTTGTTGTTGCCGCAAGTGGCGCGCGAGTACGGTTGGGACGCGCCGACAACGCTGGCGGCCGTCTGCCGCAAGGCCGGTCTGCCCGCCGACGCGTGGCGGTGGCCGGACACCCGGTTGCAGGTGTTCACCGCGTTTGATTTTGGCGAATCAAAGTAACTTCGCGAACCGCCGGGCGTCGGCGGTCATGCCGATGTTGTTGAACAGGCAGTAGGTCTCGGGCCGGCCGGTGCTCCATGCCTTGAGTTGGTGCAACTCGTCGGTGGTGAACTTGTGGCGCGCGCCGGTGACGCCGTGGAGCCGGTAATAGCGGATCGGGCCGGGCCAGGCCGGCAACCCCCGGAACGGATCCACGACGTGAATCAAGTCGAGTTCCCGGCAGAGCCGGGCGATCAGCTCCGGCGGCCAATCGCCGCGCGGCTCCCAGCCGAAGTAAAATTTGCCGCGTTTGGCCCGCGCGAAAAACTGTTCGAGCCGGTCGAGATGCTCCGGGGTCGGCCGGAAACTGGCCGGGCATTGGAACAAGACCAGGAACGCGCCCAGCGCCTTTGCGACGGCAAACGTCTCGTTCCACGCCCAGCGGACGGTCGGATTGAAGCCGAAATTGCCGCAGTACTCCCGGTCACGGTCGTCGAGCCGGGTGCGGCGGTACGTCGGGCTGGTCGCCGGGTGGGTGATGACCTGCCACGCCTTGAGCGCGAACGCAAACCCCGCCGGCGCCGCGGCGCGCCACGCGGCGGCCGTGTCGGGCCGGGGCAGGTTGTAGAAACTGGAATCAATCTCGACGCAGGAAAAGGTTTGAAAATATTTCGCCTGCGTCATGCCGAAGCCGCAGCACCCGACGTGAATGTGTGCCCCACCGCATTGCACGGCCGGGATGCTAGCAGGATTGTTCGCGCTTGCAAACGTTTCTCCGCGCGGGCATCCTACCGCCATGAGCAAGACCGGTAACCCCGACGCCCGTCCCGCCGGCTCGGTCATCGGGCCGCGCGATATTCTGTTCGAGTGTCCGTCCTGCGGCAAGAGCCTGGTCGTGGAAGACCGGGCGGCCGGCATGGTTGTGCCGTGTCCGCGCTGCAACGCCCACGTGATCGTCCCGCCGGCGAAACCGGCGGGCAAACCCGCCCCGGCGCCGGCGCCAGCCCCGCCGGCGGGTTCGGCCGCGCCGGGACCGTTGCCCGACCGGCTGGCGGCGTTGTTGCATCAACTCAAAGAGATGCAGGCGCAGCGCACCGAGATCAGCAACCGGGTCACCGCGCGCCTGAATGAAGTGACGCGGGACCTGGTGACGCTGAGCCGGTTGGAGGCCGCGCAGCAGCAGTTGGTGGCCGAATGGGCGCAGGTCGTGGCGGTGCTCGACGCGCAGTTGCGGGCGGCTAGTTCCCCGCCGCGGCCGCCGGCGCCGCCAGCGGCTTGAGCAGGATCTTCGAGTTGCGGCCGCTCTGCTCGTATTTCTCCGCCCGGCTCGCCGGCAGGTCCTGGATCGTGCCTTCCCGGTAGCCGAGCTTGTCCTGAAAGAAACTGAACGCCTGCGTCGAGAGCGCAAACAGGGTCTCGGCCCCCAGGTCGCGCGCGACCGACTCGGCGTAGCGGGCGAGCTTGGTGCCGATCCCGCGGTGGGCGTGGGCCGGGTTGACTTGCAGGCAATACAGTTCGCATTTCTTCTCTGCCGGGTACGGTTGCACCGCGGCGCAGCCGACGATGTTGTTGTCAATCTCGAACACAAAGAACTCGCCGATCTGCTTCTCGATGGTGGACCGCGTCCGCTTGACGAGCTGCTCGCCTTCGATGGCGGGCTGGATCAACGTCATGATGTGGCGGATGTCCTTGCGCATCGCCTTGCGGATGGCCTGATACTCGTTGGCGTAGATCAGCGTGCCGATGCCCTCGTTGGAAAACACCTCGGCCAGCAATCCTTCGTCCACCCGGCCGTCCATGATGTGCACCCGCGGCACGCCGCCCTCGCACGCCGCCAACGCGTGTTGGGCTTTGGACAGCGCGGCGGGCGGGATCTGCGGCGGCGTCGCTTTGAGCAGGTTGGCGAGTTCATGGACCGGCATCTGGCTCCGGAGTTTGCCGTCAATCTCCAAACCGGGCAGCGTCGTGATGTACAGCAGCTTCACCGCGCCGAGCGTCCGCGCCAACTCCGCGGCCACCGCGTCGGAGTTCAGCCGGTAGGTGTGGCCGTTGCCGTCGAATCCGAGCGGCGGCACCACCGGCACGATGCCCCGGTCGAGCAACAGCCGCAGCAACTCCGCGTCCACCTGGTGCACTTTTCCGGTGTGCTGATGGTCCACGCCCTTGAGAATGCCGAGCGGCACCGCTTCGATGCAGTTCGTGTGGGCGGCCCGGAGGTTGTTCAACGACAGGCCTTCGAGGATTTCGTGCGTGACGCTGTTGGCGGCGGCGATGGCGAGCCGCAACGTGGCCGGGTCAGTCACGCCGGCGCCGTCGGCGTTGCTGAGGGTGGTGGCGGACTGCTGCGCGAGTTGCCGGAGTTGGTGGCCGGCCCCGTGCGCGAGCACGACGCGGATGTTCAGGCTCCGCAACACCGCGAGGTCGAGGAGCAGGTTGCCGAAATTGTCGTCGGCCACAATGGCGCCGTCCACGGCCATGACGAACACCCGGTCCCGGAACTGGGGCACGTAATGCAAGATCTCGCGCAAATCAGTCGGCTTCATAACGTGGCGCGACTTATACGGCAGATTGCCGGCTTGGTTCAATAAGGGATTTCATGACGCTTGTCATTGAGACTCTTATGCGGCAACACGTTGCAATTCATCGTAGTTGCCGAGATAGTCATCCAAGTCAATTGTTCCTCCTCCCTGTTTGCGTAATTTGAAGGTTCCATTGCTGCGAAATATGCTGAACTTCTTTGCGCCGGGCATGCTCGGTACGTCCCTGACCTCTTTGATAAGAGACGTAACCCGGTTTGGAGGGATAACAAAGTCGAAGAGTCGATCACCATCTTTACAGACGAAGATAAGGAACGTGCCGGGCCTTTCCATTACAAACTCTTCATGTACACCAAGAAACCACTGACCAACATCAAGTTCACGATTCGCAACCAAGATTATCACGCGGTTACCTTTCTTGGTCAGGAGGGAACTCCGTTTCTGAAGTCCCGTTTCCTCTACTAGATCGATTCCTTTGTCTCTCAAAACTTCCACGTACTGCCTGCGGACAATTGCCCCGAGCACTTTACCCCCACGGTGATGGCAGACTTGGTTGTGTGTCACCAGTATTGAAGTGGGTCTATCTGCGGCTCTTGCGGCTTCTGTGGACGGAATTGGCACAGAGGCTTTGTCACCCCGGCGCATCTTCAATTCACTCCACCACCTGCTCAGAACGTCGTTTGGTGTATCTTGGAATGGTACAGCCTCCTTTTGGAGTGCATTCCAAATCTCGTCACTAATTTTCTATAAGCTGCTGAAATACATATAGCCAAATACAGTTTAACGCTGTCGTGGAATTGGGGGACGATGACGGTGGTTTGGGGTGGCGGTGCGCTCCGCCTACGAAACCACGACAATCTTGCCGGAGCGAACGGTTGGCAGGATCGCCAAGACTTTCGGCATCAGCGGGCGCGTGTCAGCCAACCGGTTGCTACGGGCTTTCAGGCCGATCACGGCGAGTTGATACTTCGCCAGATTCTGTTGCTCCGGCAGGCTGGCGTCCATCGTGATAAGCACGTCAAATCGTTCGTTGGCGCGGACAAGTAACGCCCCGTTGGTCAGCCCCGCCCAGCCGATCAGTGGCACCGACTCGACGGAGTCGACTCGACGGAGTGACCGGGTAGGTCCCGTTGCAGACGCCAATCGAGGTTCTCGTCGAGAAGAATTCTCACGTCAGGCAGCCGGCACGAGCTGATGGCGGGAATGCTCCAGCAGCGCGATTACTTGTTCGCGTTTGACACTGGGAAAGCCTTCAAGGAAGTCATCAATCGAGTCGCCGGCTTCCAAGTGGTCAAAGAGGCTCTGAATCGGCACCCGCGTGCCGACAAACACCGGTGCGCCGCGCAAAATCTGCGGGTCCGAATGATAAATCAGGTTCTTCTTCACGGCCTCAGCATAACGCCGTTACTGATTTCGTTCAAGCGCGGTTTATAGCTCCACGCTGTCGCGGAACTCGGGCACAAGAACGGTGGCGGCGGGGCGGGCGGCGCGCAGGTCGGCGGCGAGGGCGGTGGCGGCGATTTCTTCGCCGTGGATGACGAAGATGCCGCGCAGGGCGCCGGTGACCCGGCCGGCCCAGTCGCGCAGTTCGGTGGCGTCGGCATGACCGGAAAAGGCGTTGATGGTCTCGATGTGGGCGCGGACCCGGTAGGTCTCGCCGAAGATGCTGACTTCCTTGTGGCCGCTGGCCAGATGCGCGCCGAGGGTGTGTTGGGCGCACCAGCCGACGATGAGAATGGTGGCGCGCGGGTCGGTGATGTTGTTTTTGATGTGGTGGCGGATGCGGCCGGCTTCGGCCATGCCGGAGGCGCTGATGATGATGGCCGGGCCGTTGAGGTCGTTGATGGCCATGGACTCTTCCACGCTGCCGGTGTAGGTGATCTGGCGCTGCCGGAACGGGCTGGTCCCGTTGGTGATCAGGGCGCGGAACTTCTCGTTGAAACATTCCGGGTGGCGGCGGAACACCTCCGTCGCGTGGACGGCGAGCGGGCTGTCCACAAACACCGGCAACTCCGGGACGCAGCCGGTCTGGGTGAGTTGGAAGATGGTGTAAAGCAACTGCTGGGTGCGCCCGACGGCGAACGACGGGATGATGATCTTGCCGCGGTGCGCGACGGCGCGGTTGATGATCGCGCAGATCCGGTCGTTCGCGTTGGCGAGCGGCTCGTGGTGCCGGTTGCCGTAGGTGCTTTCCATCATCAGGTAATCCACGTCGGCCGGCGGGACGGGATCGCGGAGGATGTCGTTGTGGCCGCGGCCGATGTCGCCGCTGAACGCCAACCGGACCCGGCGGCCGCGTTCCTCCAAATCGAGCACCACGTGGCCGGAGCCGAGGATGTGCCCGGCATCCAGCCAGGTGGCCGTCACGCCGTCGGTGACCGGCGTGGGCGCGCCGTAGCGGACCGGGGCGAGTTGGTCGAGGCACGCCACGGCATCGGCCTGCGTGTACAGCGGCGGCACCGGGGGCAGCCCTTTTTTGGCGTGTTTCTTGGACACAAACGCCGCGTCTTGTTCCTGAATGTGCGCGGTGTCCACGAGCATGATCCGGCACAGGTCGGCGGTGGCGTCCGTGCAAAAAATCTTTCCCCGGAAGCCGTCCCGGCACAGCACCGGGATCACGCCGCTGTGGTCAATGTGCGCGTGGCTCAAGAGCATCGCGTCCACCGCGCCGGGCGCGAACGGCATCACGCTGCTGTATTCGATGGATTTGGCCCGGCGGCCCTGAAACAGGCCGCATTCGAGCAACACCCGGCGTCCGTTGATTTCGAGCAGGTACTTCGAGCCGGTGGTGGTGCGGGTCGCGCCGAAGAAGGTGAGTTTCATGGCCGGACCGGCAGCACCAGCACGCGCTCCGGCGTGACGAGAATCGCGCCGTGTTCTGCCACCGCCGCGACGAAGAACCCCTGGAAGATTTGATTTTCCGCGACCCGGGCCGGCTCGGCGCGCCCGGCGTCTTGAAACAGGGCGGCGTATTGCCGCGGCTCCTCGCGCACCTGCGTCGTGCCGATCAGACGCGGGGCGTTGGCCGCGAAGGGTTCCGCGGGGATGGTTTCCAGTTCGTACTGCTGGTACGCGATGCCCGGCGAGAACTGCATCCCGGTCGGGATATACCGGTACAACCGCCCGCTCGCGTTGCGCACATCGGGCATCTCGACGTAACCGAGCACGGCCAGCTTGGTCAACGATTCCGGGTACTGCCGATAGCGGGCATGATACTCGGCGAGGGCGTCGCGGATGCGTTGCAGGCGGATCCGGTTGATGCCCCGGTCAATCGCGCCCTGGAGGGCGACGCGAAATACCTGGGCGCGCTCGGCATTGCCTTGAAAATACGGTGCCACGTCGAGCCGCCGCTTCAGCAGCGCGTAATTTTCGAGCGCCGTCGCCGGCGCGCGGTTCTCCTGCAAGGCGGCCGCCTTGAGCAACGCGATGTCCAGCCACGGCGAGCCGTTGAGGTTTTTCGCCAACACGTCCATCACCAGCGCCGCGTGGTCGGCCCGGTTGTCCTGCACCAACTTGGCCGCGACCGCGAACTGCTCAAAGAACCGGTCCGCGTCATTCGTGGACGTTGCGGCCGGCGGCATCGCGACCGGCGCGGGCGCATTCGATTGGGCCACCGCCGCGACCGGCCCCAGCAGCAGAGCGAGTCCCCAGCGGGGGAAAACCTTGAATGTCGCCCGTAACATGGTGAGGCCAACCCTAACGAACTGTTCCCCAAAATGCAACGCCGTGCTGTGCGGCTGGGCGCAACCTCAGTCGGGGCGCAGCGCGGCAATCCGCCGCATGATCTCGTCGCCGATGGCCTGATACAGCGCCTTCAACTCGTCGCCGCGCAACTGCTCGAAGTTGGCTGGCAACGGATACATCAACGGTTCGCCAAAAATGATCGTCAGCTTCGCCGGCCGCGGAATCGTCTTGCCGCGCGGCATGGCCCGGTCCGCCCCGAAAATCCGCATCGGCACCACCGGGACCCGCGCCCGCGCCACGATCATGCCGATGCCGGCCCGCGCCTGTTGGAGCTGGCCGTCCGGACTGCGCGTGCCTTCGGGAAACATCACCACGCCCTTGCCGTCCGCCAACATCTGCAACACCGTCCGCATCGCGCCAATGTCGCCCCGGTCGCGGCGCAGCGGCAGCACATTCCAGCTCCGCAACAGCCAGTTCGCCAGCGGATGCCGGAACAACGTGTCCCGCGCCAGAAAATACACCCCGCGCCGGCAGGCCTGCCCGAACATCGGCGGATCGAGAAAGCTCACGTGGTTGCCGGCCAGAATGATCCCGCCGGTGTCCGGCACGTGATCCCGGCCGATGATTCGCCCCCGGTGATACAGCCGAAAGTAAATCCGGTAAATCCCGCGGCAAAACCGGTACCACAGACTCGCGTCGCGGTTCCGCCCCTCTTCCCGGCGGGGCAGAGGGTCAGAGTGAGGGGGCCGCGTCATGCCTTGCCGGTGGCCTGCTGGTGCCGGCGGATGTGCTGCAAAATCACCTCCACCGTCTCCTCCACCGTCAGCCGGGAGTTCTCGATCACCGTCGCGCCGAGCGCAATCTGCAGCGGCGCCGTGGCCCGACCCGAATCGAGTTTGTCGCGCGCCTGCAAGTTCTGCGCGACGTGTTCCGCGCTGGTCTGGATGTTCATCGCCGCGAAATCCCGCTGCCGGCGCTGGGCGCGGATTTCGGGCCGGGCATCGAGGTAAAACTTGAACGGCGTGTCCGGGAACACCACCGACCCGATGTCCCGGCCTTCCATCACAAGGCTGCCGAACTTCGTCAGCGACCGCTGCTGTTGCACCAGAATCTGCCGCACCTCCGGGATGGCCGCGACGATCGAAACCTTTTCGGCCACCCGCGGCTCGCGAATCTTGTCACCGGGATCCACCCCGTTGATCAACATCCGCGCCGCGCCGTCCACGATCTCGAAACTGATCTTGATCGTGTGCATCATCCCGATGACGGCGATGTTGTCGGTCACGTCCACGCCCATTTCGAGCGCCTGCCACGTCACCGCCCGGTACATCGCCCCCGAATCCACGTAAATGAACCCGAGTTTTTTCGCCAACAGCTTCGACACGGTGCTCTTCCCGCTCGCCGCCGGCCCATCCACCGCCACGACTGTTACGTTTTGGGTCATCGGGCTTGTTTGTAGCGCGCCACAGCGGTGCCAGCAAGCGCGGAGTCGACCGCCCATGCCGGCCTGCATCTTTACGATCGGTTGTAGCCGCGCCGCCGTGGCAGGGTCAGAGATTATGCGGAATGTCATTCGTTGACGGCTTGTCTTCTTCGTTGGGGGACGGCGGCAGGCTGAATCCTTGTGCCTCGACGACCGTGCGTCCGTATTCGCTACGGCCAACCGCATCCCAGAACTCATCCAGCGCCGTGTCTTTGTCCGGCCATTCGGCTTGCCAGCACTGGTCAAACAACTTCATCGCGAGTTCCAAATGTCCCTTGTAGGTTAGTTCGAGCATCACATTCCACAACTTCGCATTACCACCCCATTTGTCTGGCGAGAGGATGAGTTCATCGCCATCAGGTTGCGGCGCGTATGCTTCAAACAGCTCCTTGACCAACGAATCGTACTCTTCTTTGGTCGGTGGATCCGTAAACAACAACTCCGGCGCGGCGACATACTGGCCGTCCTTGTAGCGGAGGATCTTCTCCGGGGCGAATACACCGGAGAAACTGGCGAACACGTAGGCATAACTCCAATCGTTGAGTTTCACCTCCGGGATGCCGTTGCCGTCGAGATCCACAAACTCCGCTCCGCCATGCTCGAGGTCAATGCTGCCGAGGTGCTTGAACTCTGAACCCAACTGGAAGATGTCGAGCTTGGAACAACAATGTGCCCCACCGGAATACGACGCGACGACCAGACAAGGCCAGCCTTCACCGGTCAGATCGGTCATGAGCGGCGGGTTGGTTTGGTCCTCCGGTCTTTCAGGATCGAAGATATTGTAGTTCTCAGTCTCAAACACGAGGTGGCCCTTCTGGAACACCTGGAGCTTCTCAGTGCGATCACTGTTGCCCGTGACAACGGCCCAGTAGTCGCCGTAGGTGTGTTGCCACCGCAGATATGGCTTCGGCGGGTCTGATTCGTCGAAGTCGGTTGCTGGTGGTGAGTCCGTCGGCGCTGCAGTAGGTGCGGTCGTGGATTCCGTGTTGACGTTGCCGGCGATCTCAATCGGGGTGGCGCTGCTGGGGTGACAGCGTGCTTGCCACCAAGCCCAGACTGAGACGCCGACCATCAACAATGCCGTGAGACATAATCCGTCTGCTCGTGAAACTGAGTGCATCGGTCCGGCCTCCTTGTGGGAAAACAAGTACCACAGCAGGGATGGTTGGCAAACCGATCCGGTGCAAGATTAGAATCGCCGCATCCACTTGGCGAAACTCATCACGGAGATGCCGAGCCAATTGGCCAGGCCCAGAAACGCGACCCACCCAAAAATCCGACCCAGCCACTGAAACCACGTGCCTTCGAGAAGTACCGCAACGACCATAAACAGGCCGAAGAACAGCACGCCGACGTTCTCCACAATCATCGCGCGAATCTCCAGTTGTTTCCGGAACTTGTACACGCCCCGGGCGAACTCGTACCCGTCGCTTTCGGTGCATTGGGACGGTGGCGTTTCCGGCGGCTCCCCCGCCATGGCATCTATGACGTATTTGCTGAGGTTTTTTCGTGCGCTCATCTTGGCTCCTCTGAATTGGCTTGTTTTTGTCTGCCTCCTGTTTAACACTCGCAAGCGGACAAGGCGTGTCCTTCAGAAGAAGGTGGATGGTTTTTCTGAAGGACAGCCGGTGACCTTCAGCGCGTGGTATTCGATAGGAGAACAAGA